>Ga0194118_10002622_pt1 | contig 22352 bp, 31 predicted proteins | sample TA2MahsurfametaG_2_FD_148662 | JGI IMG/M metagenome (GOLD analysis project Ga0194118, IMG submission 148662) | Freshwater microbial communities from Lake Tanganyika, Tanzania - TA2015013 Mahale N5 surface | ecosystem: Environmental > Aquatic > Freshwater > Lake | place: Tanzania: Lake...
AAGTTACCAACAAGCTCATCAGGAACCATGTTGGTCATTTTAGCTAATATCTCAAGTAATAAACCATAAGATGCTATATTGAATGGTAAACCTAAGAATGTATCTACTGAACGTTGATTCCACATTAATGAGATTGCTCGTTGGGGTAATGATTTTGGATAAAATGGAGTTCCCATATGTTTAAGTTCTAATGGTGTTCCGTTTATTTCTATATTCAAACCCGATTTAGAATATAGCTCCCATCTTTCTTCCAAACTCAATTCTCTCGTATAAACTTGAAATCCATAATGACATGGTGGAAGAACCATTTGGTCTAATTCACCTACATTCCAAGCCGAAACCATTAGTCGTCTTGAGTCTGGATTTGTTTTAAGGTCGTTGATTAGGTTTTGGATTTGGTCTATTCTTGGATTATGTTTTTTTATTTCGTCAATAACAAATTTTCTATTCGATGAACCATTTGGTAATTTCCCATTTTGGATATCATAATTTACTTCATGTGTATAAACATCATCTAAATCATCGATAAAACTACTACCCCAACTTCTCCATTGCTTACCATACAGAGGTCCTAATTCACCCCACTTCTTAGCAAACTCATCATCTGTTTTGATTTGGTTGATAAACTCTTCTTGTGTGTAGTAGTCTGGAACTCCACCAGTTTGCTCATTCAACTTTTCACCTTTAATAAGGTAATTCTTATAAGCATCTCCATCCCAAATATGACAATCATTATCAACAAGGTATTTGATATTGGTGTCACCACGTAAAAACCATAACAATTCTGTTACAATTCCTTTCCAATACATTTTTTTGGTTGTGAGTAAAGGAAAGCCTAAACTCATATCATGACGAATCTGTCTTCCAAATACGGAACGTGTCTTGCCATTTCTACCTTCTTTTAATTCTCCACTCTTAAACACATCGTATAGTAGTCTAAGATAATCGTGTTCAATGTTATTTTTTGCCATATTTTTTTCTCAAGTATTCTGCCCATGCAGATTGCTTACGTCCATTAACAAAGAACCAACCTAAATTCATTTCAAACCATTTATTAATTTCGTATGCCCAATGACATATAATGTGCCAAAATAACCAAACTAATATTATAATCCAAAAACTAATTAACAGTATTAATAACAGATTCATCTTCTATAATTTTTGCATCTTGTACAGTTTCACAAAATATGAAATGTGTTTCGGATCGTAAAACATGATCTGCACCAACCCATTCCATATACAACTTAACATATTCCATATCGGGGTCATCTCCTATCTTACGAGCGAACCCTGATACAGGTTTTTTCTTGATAACAATGTACATTGCATCACCATGGCGATATAATGTTTTGATCAAATTCATATATTACATCATTGGCATTTGCGGCTCTTCACCTTTTGAAGGCTCATCAACAATTACACACTCGGTCATCAAAATCATTGAAGCAATAGATACTGCATTTTCAATTGCCGTTCTGGTTACTTTGGTTGGATCAATAATACCCATTTCAATCATATCACCATATTCATTGGTACGAGCATTATAACCATGTGCTGATTTGCCTTCTTGTACATGATATAATACTACCTTACCATTACCGCCAGCATTCGTAACAATTTGCTCAAGAGGTGCTTCTAATGATTTGCGAACAATATCTACACCTAACTTTTCATCTTCATTCACTGTTTTTACTGCGTCTAATGCAGCTGCACATCGAATCAAAGCAACTCCCCCGCCTGCAACAATGCCTTCTTCTACTGCTGCTCTGGTTGCTGCCAATGCATCATCTACTCGGTCACGCTTTTCTTTCATTTCAGTTTCAGTTGGTGCACCAATATACAATACAGCAACTCCACCTGCCAATTTCGCCAAACGCTCTTGAAGTTTTTCGCGGTCGTAATCTGATTTAGATTCTTCAATCTCATAACGAATTGATTCAATGCGTCGTTGAACTGCTTCTGATTCACCATAGCCATTAATGATAGTTGTACGGTCTTTGGTAATCTCAACCTTTTCACAATGACCTAACATGTCCATTGAAGCTTCTGATAGCTTGTATCCAGTCTCTTCGGACACTACCGTTGCTCCTAGCAATGTTGCTAAATCTTCTAGCATTGATTTGCGTTTATCTCCAAAGCCTGGAGCTTTAACTGCTGCAACTTTCAATGCACCGCGGATGCGATTCACAACGAGAGTTCCTAGTGCATCACCATCAACATCTTCTGCTACAATCAATAAGCCACGTCCTGATTGAACTACTGGCTCAAGTATGGGTAGCAATTCTTTCATGGAAGATACTTTACCATCTACTAGCAATACAAAAGGATTGTCCATTTCCACAGACATTTTTTCTTGATTGGTAACGAAGTAAGGAGATAGGTAACCTCGGTCAAACTGCATACCTTCTACTGTCTTAACTTCAGTTTCAGTACCCTTTGCTTCTTCAACTGTAATGACACCATCGCGACCCACTACACGAATTGCCTCAGCAATAAGTGAACCTATGGCATCATCATTGTTTGCTGATATGGTTGCAACTTGTTTTACTTTGTCAGCATCAACACCAACTTCTTGAGACATTGATTTAAGTTCTCCAACTACTGCACCTACTGCCTTGTCCATTCCTCGTTTCAAATCAATTGGATTAGCACCAGCTGCAACACTCTTAAGTCCCGCTGTTACCAATGATTGTGCTAACACTGTTGCCGTTGTGGTTCCGTCTCCTGCATTATCAGCTGTCTTGGATGCCACTTCTTTCACCATTTGAGCACCCAAGTTCTCAACAGCATCTTTAAGTGTGATTTCCTTTGCTACTGTAACGCCATCCTTGGTTATTTGGGGCGCTCCAAACGGTTTGCTGATTACTACGTTGCGACCCTTCGGGCCTAATGTCGTTTTAACTGCGTCTGCTAATGCATCAACACCTGCTTTCAATTTTGCACGAGCATCTGAATTAAATTCGATTTGTTTTGCCATAACTTGTTTATCCTTTTTATAACTGTTTATTTAATATAAATATTTATATATCGTGTTTCGTTGTCGATATACGTATGTCATATATTAATATATAGAATCATTTAGCAATTTCCAAGAACTTAGAATTCAATGTTCTTGCAACTTCTTGCATGTTCTTGGGATTGATAAATTTAGCATCAAGTCCGTACATGGTATGGAATGGAGTCTTATCATAACTATATCCGGTACTGGCAATGAAATAACTAATAACATTGATACCCAATTCGCGAAATCCATTAACAACTCTGCGAGTGAATTGAACACCATTATAATGATAAGCAACGCCCGATACATCGGTTGGGTATCCATCTGAGTAATTAATAAAGATGCATTCATCACCTTTTGCATCACGTTTAATGTCTTGCTCAATGCTCTTGAATGCCAACCCCTCCGGAGTACACCCAAATGTATCTAGATATTTAAAATAATTACGAATCTTACTCATTTTATCATGTGCCGAATCATATGCATAAACCGTAATTGCTTTTTCTTTACTACCCGTTGATGATTCGGTACCGCGCAATGAAATTTGCACACGGATGCCAGTTGTCATAGAAGCAGCTTGTGCAATTGCAACGGCTGACATAATGGCATTGCGAAACTTTTCACCTGCCATTGAGCCAGATGCATCAATTGAAATATGAATAAAATAATTTTTGAACTGATCCGTTACAATGCGATGAAACACGTTAGCATTATCATAACCCAATTGGGAAATCAATCTGCGATCAATCTTACCAGCTTGCAAACGAGTGGTCTTCAAGGTACGATCTGAATTGCGAAGCTGCAACTTTCGTCCCAATGTCTTGCCTAAAATAATACCTTGCGTAATGTTTTGATCATTTTCAATAAGCGATTTAACACGATATTGATTGGATGCTACATCGGCTGCATAATTTAACGTGCCTGCAATATAATCATTTGATCTGTTAGCAAATAAATGAGGCATTGCTGCAATGATACCTGCAGTCAATTTCTTGATAACAATTGTATCAACAAAATCGGAAGTACCTGATTCATTTGTTGCTACTTGACGAACCTCTGTACCCGATTCGCGGATAGCATTAACGATGCTTGCCTGCGTTTTATTCAGTCTACCTGTTTTCTTGTTGTCGCCCTTAAGGAAATCTCGTTGCTTTTCAATTGCCTTTTCTAATTTCTTAAGGTCATTTGCTGACAATGAAGATCCGCTATTAATAGCACCTTTGGTTGCATCATCCGAAGCTTCGCTTTCGCCATCTTCATCGCCATCATCGCTTTCGCCATCTTCATCACCATCATCGCCTTCGCCATCACCTTGACCCGTACCACCGTCACCTTGCTGAGGGTCTCCGTCTTGCGGTTGCTCTTCATCTGATTTTTCTTCCGCTTCTGCTTCTGCTACAGCATCCTTAACAAGCTTGTATACTTTGCATGCAACTAACAATGCATCTTCGGTAGATTGCAATCTTTGAATGTTTCGAAGATCAATCACATTCCAAATTTCTTGCAATGCAGCAAGTGCTTTCAAATTGCGGTTAGGGTTAGTTAGATTGATGATATGAAACATGTAATCCTCCCATGTCTCTTGACACTTCTCATTAGCTACCAATGCCTTATCAATAACTTTGTCATTAAAATACTTATCATACATTGCCTCATAATACATACGATAACCTGGAGCACTAGTATAGATATAAAAGTCAATGCGTCGATCTTCAATCCAATTCAATAAATCTTTGATGATCACAAAGTCTCGGTGTTGCATTGTCATGTCCGGATCAAGTCCATTCATTCGAACAATTTGTGCCATTGGCGTATTTGCCAAAATGCCACCTTTTAACATTCCAAAATCAGTCATGACAATATGCGAGCCTTCATGCAATGCTAATCCAACAGCTGGATCGAAATTCTTATCATCAAGTTTGGTGCCAATCACAACAGACTCGCCATTGGTATAGCTTGCATCTGCGGACTGAAATACTACGGGAATCGCTTTGCCCGTTACAATGTTAACAAAATTGGCAATAGCTCGTTGCGTAGCAGCTAATTTAGTATAATCAATACCATCGCCGCGTTTGAAATCTGTGTCAAAATCATCACTCAACCAAAAGCTAGATGCTGACTTTGAATAATATCGTTTGCCATCAAATTTATCTAAAATACTCATATACTCTTTATTTTATATATAATATGAAATTACTATTCAGTTTCCAACCAGATTGCATAAAAAAAGAGACAGATCACGCTGATTAACGGGTGGTGATTTTTGCCGTAACTGTCTCCTTTTCGAGCTATGAAAAATTAGAATGAGGTTTCTTGTCCTTCGGCATCAACCCCGGTATTAAAGATGTCTTTCATATCGGTTGCCATATGCTTTTGTATAATTTGCTTAACAAAGGTTCTTTCGGAATCCGTACCGCCCGATGCATCAAAGAAAGGAAGGATTGATACCTCAGCCGCTTCTGACAAAGAAAAGCCATCTGCCAACAATTCACATACGCGCACCGTCATACGAGTGGATACCATTGTGGTAAGTTTGCCTTCTTCCGATCTCCATTCCTTACGAGTTGCATCTGCAATATCTGCTACCGCATGAATCAAACTGCGGTTTACGGCCGGAAATCGTTTTGTTAATAAATCTTCTTCTTGAGATAGTGACAAGATATCAACTTCAATAATTTCAAATCGATCCATCAATGCCCGATCCAATACTCGAGTGGATGTATATTCGGTACCAATGTTTGCCGTTGCAATAAATGATACGCCCGATGCAACTTTGATAGTAGGAGAATTGATATCTTCATCCAATCGCAAATACCGTTGACCCTCATCTAATACGGTCATCAAGATATTCCAAGCTTCGGGGTGCGCACGAGACAATTCATCTAATAGAATAACTGCATTGTCGGTTTGAATTGCCTTGACAAATGCTGATTCATCAAACGATGTTTGACCATCAACGAAATGTGTATTACCAATCAAGGTTGCTCGAGGATCTTGCGTTGCACCCAAGTTAAAATAAAAGAAAGGACGATTGGTTGCTACGGGAAGATCTTTTGCTGCTTGCGTCTTACCACAACCTGCAGGACCAACCATCATGATATTTTTGCCACGCACTGCCGAACGAACCAAATATTTCCATTTGATGTCGGACATTTCCAATGTTGCAGGCTTAATTTTATAAGCATTCTGAATCAAACTAAACACTGCATCTTGTTCTTGTGGCATAGGTTGTGGAGTTGATTGTGATTGTTTGATGTCTTCTAATTCAAAGCCGGACTTGTTCATTCGTTTGGCTCGGCCGGTTTCTTCATCAAACAACAGTATCTCATCATTATCAAATGCGTGCTTGATCATGATAGGGCGGAACAAATTGCTAATGTCAATGCCCGTGCCAAATTCAATAATACGTTGTTTGCCATTTACTAAGGTTGGCACACCAATAACTTTTTTGTTTTTCATAACTCTTTTTATTTTCTATATAATATGAAATAAAGAGTTACATTCCAACCTATTCGTCTTGTTTTTTATGTTTTTTCTTGCGAGTGTAAGTTTTTTTGCTCTTCTGTATGATTGGACGAGTTGCTTGCCAAATTTCCTGCATAGTTACTTCAATCTTTTTCATGGCAAAAATATATGAAAATGTTTTGCAAAATCCAAATTACCATTTTCTACAAGACCAATATCTTGCTGAGGTTCTATCCTTGGCAGTATGACAACGGTGTCTTGCTCTAAATGAACGCCTACGTGCGGGATTGCTTTTACGTATTCTCATATTAGGGTCGCCGAAGTTGACCTTTACAACGTTGCCTTTGGCATTTTTAACGTAGACTTTGAATTTTTTAACATCGCCGCGCATTGGTTTGCCCAATTGCACTTTGCGACCTTGATATTCGGCTTCATTGATTCCAGCTTCCATGATGGTTACATATTCTGGATTTTCATCTGCAGATTTGATTGTTTCAATTAAGCATTCAGCACAATATGCTTCTGCTACTGGTATTTGCGATTCATGTAATGTCATATATCACCTTAAGTATTCGTTTTTAATATTTAATTGTAATTTGGCCTCAGCTAACCATGACTCTCGACTATAACTTGACCAATGAGTTATGGTTGGAAGTTGATTTAATATGTCTGTAACTACGCGTGCATATACAATTGGTATAACTCTTGGTATAACTCTACCATCGTAATTTGTAAAATTTGGTTCTTTTTGCTGCATAAGTGTCCATATGCTGGCAGCTAATGGGTCTCGGTCTCGGTAGTTTGCTAGTTCAACACTATGACCAGAATAAAAATCGCTACCTGGATTTAATTCTGTAAGGCCGGTTTCTTTTGTGTCTCGAATTAATTTGGCAACTGTCATTGATATTTTGCAATTGTTTAAATATAAAACGTTGACAGTTTGAGGCAATCCAGCAAAAGATTTAACCTCACTGTTATGAATAGTTACATTAGAAGGTCCTGCTGGCAATCCTTTAAAACTTTCAATTGTGCAGTTTTTTAATTCTAATAAACCCGTAATGTTTGTCGACAATGCTTCAAAAGAATCAATATCCATGTGTCGAAGTACTAAAGTCTTTGCAATTCGTGGAAAATTTTCAAATGATGCTGGTTGCGGAGTTATAGCAAATGTATTAACTTGTTTAAATGCAATAGGCGAATATGGTATATCTACTTTGTATATGATGTTTAGATCTGGTGCAGATACATATAATTTATCTGATTCCTGAAATATCGTTTCGCTTTTTATTTTTTCTAACAGATTGGATCCGCCTTGTACATAATGATATAAAATATATTTTACTTCATCAGTAGTCGTAGCCAAACGCCGGTCCTTAATCATTGCAGAAATTTTTTCTTGAATCTTTGGATCTGACCAACGCGTAACGGTATCTAACCCAGTATCACAATACAATGTATCTTTTAATTTGAATATGCCTTGTTTGTTTGGTTGTACTGCACCTAACAATCGATTAATTTCGTCTAAAAATCCAATTGGCGGCGTACCATATACTTTTTGTTCTGCTTGATACAATACGTTGCTTGGATCTTCTAACGAAACAAACGGTTTGATTGCAACGCGTGCTACAGGATTTTTAATGTTTAAATCATCATTACGAACTAAATATGCAACCAATGTTCCAGCTTCAACATCATGTTGAACATACTGTGCATTGATTCCACTATATAAATTCATGCAGCTTGTCCATCCACGACCTGTACTCATTCCTGCTACATCGTATCGATGTTTTGAAAATACAATGTAAAACGATTTAACTTTGTTTTCTCGATACAATTTAACTTCTGGAATTTTGTTATATTTGTCTATAAGATCTTCGATTTGTTCGACTGCCTCATCTTTCAATTGTTTTCGAACATCTTCCATTGGACGTTGGCCCATCAACGTTTCTCGACCTTTTTCATCTTTCTCGATGTAGTTTTCAAGTTCTTTTAATTTGTGTTGAATTTTAATTTTAGTAATAATACCAGTAATCCATTTAGACACTTTTGTTTTGCGGCCATATTCATCTGCTACCATCCCTGCAAACAGGTCGTCCCAATTAGGCATACGCGTACTGTATTCCGGTTTACCATCTATACGGTCTACCCGCGCAACTAAATCTCGCATTTCATACCAAAAGTTAGAATATTCATCACTCACATCGCTAATATCCATGCCAAATTCTTTGGTTTCATATGGTACGCCGATGCGATCCAATCTACGTGATGATTTGGTATCCGGCAATGCTGCCAATGCACTCAACACTGCATCTTGTTGTTGTTCAATGTTTGGATTACGTTGCATGGAAACATATTCACGTGCTTTATCTAAGGGCAGTGCTTCTTTGATCAATTGAACTTCTAAAAGTGTTTTCAATCTAATCACTATAACTCCTGCCGGATTGCTAATTTAGGAAGATATGATCTCCAAGTAGTTAATATGTTTTCTTTTTCTTGTGGCGTGATTGTTTCATTTTCTACCCACATAGATAAATATTCGTCAACTATCGTTTTAAATGGCCGTTTGCTTTTCTTTGCCTTGAAATACAAACCTTGAAGCATCGCTGGTATTTCTTTTGGCAGTGTAAAATAACGTGCTGCAGTCAATTTGCCCGATTCAATTTTATTTCTAAGTGCTGCATCTGATGAAATGTATTTGCCATCAATTGTATTCCACCCGCTTTGAGTAACATGTTCGATTTCATGCCGCAATGTGTCTCGAAGATTCATTGCAATGTCACTAAGTGTCCTAGGATATTCTGTAGGATCTAATTCAAATCGTATTTCAATTAATGGCGGTGTTTCGGCATCTCGTTTAGAATCATTGTATGCATCGCCCCCATATTTAAGATCATTTAACCCGTCAATCCATTGCACTTTGAGTTGCAAATAAAACTCTACCGGGATGGTTGCGTTTTCTATTTCATCAAAATATATTTTGGGCTGAGTTTCATCATCTTCAATGTGAGGTACCGTTTCTCCTTGCTTGTAAAAGATCTTTACACTACCATATCGACCTGCAGGATCGGATACTGCTGAGTAACTGTCTTTGATTATGCCAAGCAATTTATTTGATAATGTGGTTACTAAAGAATCATATCGGCCTTCTAAAAATAATTGCTTCATAGATATCATATTAATACTTCATATTTAATTATTGATTCAGGCGTTAATGATCTAGTACGCTTTACTTGTCCTTTTAAATCTTCTATCTGTCTAACCGTTTTATTAATTACTTGTTTATATGCCGCTGGATTTTGTTGCTTAAATGTATTAAAAAATCCTTGAATTGTGTTAAGTTCGGGATTTCTAAGAATACTCATTGGATCTTTAAATTGAAGTAATTTTTTATAACTGCTAACACTTCCTAATATTTCCAATGAATTTGAAGATAAAGGTACAAGATAATGTTGGCTAGTTGCAAACCATTGCGCAATTTCATCCAATGCTTTGATAGTTTTCTGTTTACCAATTCGTTTAACGATTGTTTCCGTATTCGTTGTTATTATTTTTTGAATAGGTGCAAGTTGTGCTACTATTTCTATATCATGAAAAAAGTAATTTTTAAGCCAATTTCTTCCAGATTTTTTAGATAATGAATATTCTGCATTTGGTATGTATGGTGCATGCGGATCATATGTGTTTTTACTTTTAGGATTTGTAATCGTATGCGTTTTTAAAGAAAATGTTATCCTAGGATCTTTTGCGTGAGTAATTTCATGAGTAATTACATTTTTAATATAGTTACTTTGTGCGTCAGCGCTACCTTTAAAGTTAGATAATAATATGTAATCTTGAACTAGATATATACTTTGATCGTCATTCGATGCCCATCCTGCTGACCCCTTCGGTATATCAGGATAAAGTTGTTTAGCAACATCTCTTGTTACTACATGTACTTCAACTTTAGTTCCTTGCGGTAAAAATGGATTACCGACATATTTTTGATAGTTCTGGCCAGTTTTAGATTTAAATTTCTGTACTTGCTTCCAAGTCGTAGACCAATCCTTTTTAAGTTTTAAAAACTTATCTGATGAAAATGTATGATGTTGGCCTGTCTGACTAACCTTGCCGTTTGCTATAGTTTTTATAATTTCATTAGTTATTCGATCTATTTCTTTTAATTCTTGAGCTGCAAATGGAATTCCTTCTTTAATTTTAAATTCTAAACTAGCAGCTGTTGCAGTTGTATCTAATTGCTTGCTTAAATTTTGTTCTAATTTTGTGGCCGTAAGTTTACGTTGTTTTATATCACGAAGATATTGAACCCGTTGTTCTTTTGAAAGCAGATTCCAATATTCATATACTTCCGGATTCGTTCTTTCCCAATTTGCAAGTTGTTTTAACTCTGATACATATGATAAATCTCGAGCAACATATCGACCAGTTTTTAACTTTTTTCCGTTAGAAAATAACTGAATTAATCGTTGTATGAGACGTTTCATTGACAATCCTTAATTAAACTGGTATTTGATATAAATATTATGTTATAAATTATTCAAGTAAATTGTAATTCCAATAACGTTCTTTGTCTTCATTAAATGGATTACCTGATTGTTGATAAAAACAATTCATACAAAGCATTTGAAGATTTTCTATGCAATGATTTGTTTCATCTCCATCAATGTGGTCTAAAAGTAAAGGAACGGTATCATCAGTTATTCTGCGTTCTGCATAACCACAGGAATTGCATTGTTCTGGAAGTATTGCCAATGCCAACAATCTATTGCGTAGCTTCCAGGTAGGATAGTTAGGATGCTTACCTGTCAAGATATTATCAATTGAATATATACCCTTATTGGCTTTGCAAACGTCTTTTGGTATGCCTACCCCAAATTGATTTTTATGTAGCTCATACAATGTCTTTCCGGTATCTCGATCCACGTACATTCGAGCATACTTTTTATAAGTAGTAAATGATATTTTGAGAAAGCGAGCAGCTTCGGCATTAGATTTAGTATTTTCCATTGCATAGCGTATTTCGCTTTCTGGAATATCCAATGCCGTCTTGCCAATACCGTAAACGTATTTGTATTGTTTTTCTTCCATTAATACAATCCGTGCTTCCTTAGTGTGGTAACTGCATCTTTTGGAAATGTTTTTGTTTCCCACATTTCTTTAACTATATCTTGCAATTTAACTACTTTTGCTGTAAAAAATGTAGGATGAACTTTTGAAAGTTGTTTAACTTCTGCAATCCAATATGAATATACCGGATATTTTTCATCAAACCGATCTTTATCTGTACGATTTTCCCAATATTCAATTTGATCTTGCAATGGCCACATATGGATCGGAATGTTTGGATCTTTACGTATACCAGATAATACCGGCATATTTTCATTTCGTTTCAAGTTTTTAGTAATAAACTTGTCCATAAGTATTGCAGAACGATCTTTTGGAGACATTCCGGTGTGTGCTGATTTTTTACCCATTTTGTTTTTGTTTTTCTGTTAATATAACTATTTTGCGCCATGCATCTTCTGCACGGTATGCATATGTTTTAAACTTAATGATATCAAGTTTTTTTCGAGCTGCTTCCATACGGCGCATGTTTCGATGATACGTTGCATGCAACATTGCAATGCGGAAACGAATAATGTAATTACGAATTTTTCTTATCATGTTTTTCTAGTGTTGCAGTTAAATTGCATTTAATAAAATATTCATATACGGCTTCGCATGCATCATGAGTATCTATAAATACTGCACAACGGCCTACGTTATGCACAATTAATGCACATTGATGTGCTTGAAGTTCGTTATGATCGCACGCATCCATAATGCATCCTATTACATGATCAAACGTATTGCGATTATCGTTGTGTAATACAACTTGATGCTTGCCTCGTTTAGAAGATTTCTTCAACACTTGCTTTGACATCGCGTATAATTGCACATTGTTCATATAATTCTCGATCCGTAGCATATCGCAGCGATTCATTCAAAAAATGCAATCTGCGTTCTTTACTCCATTGTTCTGGCCACTCCCAATCGTTAGTTGCCATGGTGTTAATCGAATCAATAAATAATTGTTCTATAAAGTTTTGATTCATAACTTAATATAATGAATAATATGTTTGTATCCAAATTATTTAATAACTAGCTTTTGGCCAATTTGTAGTGTGTCTGATTTTAATTTATTTATGCGTTTAAGTGAATCAACTGTAGTACTGTGTTTTTGTGCAATTGCACTTAACGAATCTCCAGGTTTAACAATATAGGATTTTCCTTTTTTTGAGTCTTGTTTAATTTGCGAATATGTTTTACCCTTATTTGGTCCTTGTTCGTATTTTTCTGTTTTAGGATCATATCCAAACCATTTGCTGTCTTTTGATCTACCCCACTCATCTCTTTCATCCAGTAAATTAAAAATTTGCTGTGCAATTTTTCGTCGGGTGGGTAAACTTTTCGCAAGTGCTCCGGCTCGAGGTCGTTCGGAGTATCTTGCAAAGCCTTCTGCTTTATCTGCAGCAGTTTTACCGAACGCCATGGCTTTTTGAAATTGCCGGGTTTCATATGCATATGTTCCATCATACTCATCTAAAAGTTCATATTTAATAAAATTTAATTGAACTGTTAAATTTGTCATTGCGCTGTTTCGTTTTTTTGCAAATGCAGCTAATGCTTTTTTTCTAGGACCAAGCCATTGTACTAAACCAAAATCTCCGCCACTGCCTACCGCTGCAGGATTAAATGTAGATTCGGCCCACATATTACCAACAATTGCAGCTGCTTGAATTTTTGTAAATCCTCTATTGATCAACGATTGTGCTAAAGATTTACCTTGTTCAATTTTATCTCCAGTAAGAACTCCTTTGCCTTCAAAGAGCAAAGCTTTTAACTGTATCATGATTTTTTACCCCAATTCTTTGCACCTTTCTTTCTGCAGGCTGATAATGCCAATGATCCATATGCCGAAGGCCATGTTCCTCCATTGCGCGTGTATCGTGCTTTTACTTTGTAGTAGCAAGAATCTCGTTTTGCTTTCTTTTTTTCATCAATTACAGCTTCAGCCTTAGGAGTACGTTTACCCATACCCACTTTACGCTTTTGTGCAACTAACGATTTCTTTTCTTTTTTATCAAATGAACTCCATGTTTTAGGAGTATCTTTAGAAACCTTACGCGATGGACGACATTTCTTAACGCCTTTAGTTTTGTCGTTACCACAAGGACGTCCATGTTGATCTGTCCATTTTTCCTTTACCCATCGGCGAAGGTCTTCTGATAACAAATCAACTAAACGTATCATGGTCTGCCTTTTTCTTCTCTAATAATCAATTCGCCTAATACTTCTAATCGACCTACTTCACGTTGAAATTCAATTTGAGTCATTGAAGTAGAAATCTTTTTATATGTGGCATCAAATTCGCGTTTAGCTTTGTCTAAATCAAATCGACCCGCAGCTGCTCGTTTATAATAAGGCAATTTAACTTTGAAATGATGCCAAGTTAATAAAGCCAATCCGCCTTTTTTATGAGCCGTAGTTGCAATCTTCTCTGCACCAGCTTCGCGCGTATCAGCAAATGATTCAAAAGTATCTTTTTTTTCTTCTTTTGATTCAAACAGTAAATTTATTAGTTTCATATTAATAAATATCACAATGTAGCAATCAATTTGTATGATTTACATCCAAATAATAACATGGATCTAAAATCAGCTTGTTGAAATGCATCTAACGAATGTTTTGATAATCTATTGAATCGTTTAATAACAGATATTATTTCATTCCAGTCTGTATATTCTAATACGGTTTCTACATAACTAACATCAACTAACATATCTTGTACATTAGGATAGTCCCATTCAATATGTACTACGGGCATAACTCGATCGTCGTTTATATAATCAATACATAAATCCAATCCGCACTTAAAACTAGTACTTAGAATGCGAAGAAGTTCGGGACGTTGCTTTGCATAACTTCGTACTTGTTCTGCCGCATCACCTGATAATGGATATCTAAAAACAAATTGACTGTGATCGAGTATCAATGCAGATTGTTCTTGTTGCGTAAGCCATGGTTGAATAATGGCATGAGCTCCCTTTGCTGCATCTCCATCTTTATACCATGTTGTGTCATGTTCTAATGAGATATCATTGTGTGCGTAATATGCTTGTTCAATTTCATTTAAATCAAACCCCTCGTGGTCTACATGACACGTATAATTTAATAATACATGTTCAGCAACGGCATCAGGCAATGGTTTAGAAATTTGAATATCAGAGTATACGGGTTTCGATACGTTATAACTTAACATTACATCATGTTTTTTATTATGTTAGCAAAATTTGTTTTTGAATTGTTAAAATCAAAATCAGCATCATCAAACAATTTAGTTTCAAAAGAATTTTTTGATTTTTTTATCAAGCAAACCGTTGCATCAAATTGTTCTAATCCATTAAGCAAATATACAATTCCAAAATATGCATACGTATCACAAACTTTAGCAATGAAGTCTGCTTTTGAAAATATCAATTTCAATGTACCTAAATCTTCAATAGGTGCAGTAAATACATGTTCTTTGCGTTTCAATCCTAAATATGAAAACTTAGGAGATGTTTTCATTTGTTTTGCAAATTCTTTGAAAAATGGTTTTGCTAATTCTTTTGGATCAACAATATTCTCTTCAGTCAATATGTTTTTTAGTTTCATCATCGTGTTAGATCCTTATCATCTAGAGCTCCACCTGTTACCCAAGCCGTACAACTTCTAGAGCCTGCACATTTGAAATGAAGAAAATTGCAATATCCCAAATCAGCTTTTTCAACTGTTGCCATGGCATCTACGTTTTTTTCATTGCCTTCGATGCCCTTTTGCATACACTTCCACATTTTATCTGAAACATCAAATGCTGCACAATTACCACATTTCATAGTTTTTGCTGTAGTTTCATCTATCTTCCAACGCTTAGCAGCAGTTTTCCAATAGTTGCCTGGTTTATCTGGATTAGCTGGACCATAATAGTATTTATTAATTGCAGTTTGCCGATTCTTAAGATTCACATCGATGTCCTGTGTTGCAGCAGGACAACCCGTTTTTGCTTCAATCAATAAATGCTTTAACTTTTCCATTATTTTCGACGTTTTGAAATTTCTATTGCTGCCAATTGTTTGAGTGCAGCTTTACGTGTTTTATGCGTCCCTAATCGTTTTCCGCCTTTAGATGGATATACTGCATATCCTCCTTTAACTTTGCGAATTGTTTCGTGCATTGCTTGTTTGAGTTGATCTTTGAATCCAACAGGAACAAATTGTGGTTGTGTGGTATTGCCTCCGAAGCCATGCATTTCATGATCTTCGTGATGCCCCATGGCATTCATTAAGAAATCACCTACTTCTTGAATGTCATCTTTTGAAGTAGCAACATGATCTGCAGCCCAATCGTGCCCATTGCTCAATATGCTTTGAACTTGACTCGGATCCATTTGCAACATGGCATCTACATATTTTTTGATTGTTTTTAAATTGCCAAAAAACATGTAATTGGTGTTTTCGGAATCTTGACATCCGCTTTTGGCTCCGCCGCAACCACAACCACATTCGTTCAATCGTTTCACGTTAGTCCTTTGCTAATACTGACCAGATTGTTCCAGTTAGTGAAACAATGCCGCCGATGATTTCCGTAGCAGCAGTTTCATCAATAAGTCCTTTAGCAATCAAGATACCACCTACAAATGTTAAGGTGTGTCGAAGAATTCCAAGTAATTGTTCTCGTGTTAAACGTTTCATTGTTTCCTTTTTTATATAAATATGATGTTTATAATATTAGTTAAGTTAATAGAACTTGTCTCCACTGGCCATTATTTGCATTGTATACATATAGGTATTCGTTGGCATCGTCCCAATATATTGAACCTGCAACTGGTTGATCTGGTCGAGCATTTGGTAATACAAACTTTCCTGTAAACCCAGAACCGCCTAGTCCGGCCAAGTTTATTATGCCATTTTTATTTGCAGTTATGTTTGTATTCGCATCAAGTTCTCCAGCAAATCCAACACGAGAGCCAGATATAAATGCCGATCCAGTTACTATTAGTGCATCTTGAGCCAGCGTAGCGGTGCCTATTCTTAACGAACCCGTAATGCCCATTGACCCAGTTACTTGTGCACTACCCGTAAACGGAAATCCTACTCCCGAACCTCCACCTGCATTAAGAGCAAATGATGCTGTTACAGCGTATGATGAACTCAATGCCGATACGGCATAACTTGCCGTTACTGGAACATTTCCTGCATAAGAAGCACTCAATGCAGTTGTAGCAAAAGATGCTGTTCCCGTTAACGCACCAACCAATGACCCCGAAAAAGATCCAGTTGCAACAACGGTTGTAGTTGTGCTAGTTCCATCCAATGCATCTATAATATTTGTTATGTGCGTAGGTTGTATCGTTCCGCCGCCGGTTATTCCCGTTCTACTTATTGTTCCCATTTACGTCCTTGTTTCGTTTTTTGTATATTGGCCAATTCTTTGTTTTTTCGTTGAGCCACGTTTGTCGTTCATCACAACCGCAATCTTCATCTATAAGTTTAGCAATTTGTTTTGCTAATTGATCTAAACGAGTCGCACTTGTTATGCGTTTAATATCATCACCCAATCCTTTACTTGACATATTTACTCCCATTTCTTATTTTGTTTAATAATTGCATCATAACCGTTTGCCATTGAGGCGTATGTGGTATTTCAAATACTCGAGTACCTGGATATGTATAAGATTGTTCAGGATGCATCAATTGCATATGTCCCGTATCATCAATACCTAATACTTTATATGGTACCCGTTGCATTGTAATTTGATTGCCTGGTATCATGGTACATCGTCCAGGATGTTTCCATTGTCCTTGCGAATCAAAAACACCGCCGGTTTTTTTAATAATCATGTTCCATTCTGTTTCTGTAAGTATGCGTTCTTTATTAACATGTTGTGCTAACGCATTAGTTACATTTTCATCAATTATCAATTGATTAGCAGTTATGTGATGAAGCATTTCTTTTAGTCGATCAATTAATCCTTTGTTTCGCAAATATTTAAAAGCTAAATTTTCTATAGAATACTCGCCTACTGCATCTAGTCCTGCCTGGCGCAAATTGCGAAGTTTAACTAGAATGCGTTTTATTTTTGTTTCTGCTTTTGGATCAGCGTCGTCAATGTTTTCAATTTCATATTCATATGGCTGAGCTTTCTGCCGAATCAAATCATCATCAATTGAAATTGTATCTGCATCAGGTTTACGTATCCATTTATTTTTCATTACGGAAAATATACCAACCGATCCATGCAAACTTTCATTTGAATCTTGTGCATACAATTCAATGTTCATTCCTTTATATGTTAATGGATATTTTGAATTCCATATGCTTTTTTTGGCTTGTAGATATTGTTGAACTAAATACAAATTATCGCCAACATTCAAATAATTTACAACAACGTGTAAATCTACATCGCTATGTTCTGTCCAATTATAGTTTGCATTGCTACCAATCAATATAACATCCAAAATAGGAGCATCAATTTCTAGAGAATCATGAAATGCAGTTGCAATTTTCATAAAGCCAGCACGGAGCTTCTTAGACAAACATTGATCCGTTGTCCACAATTTTGGATTGAGTTGATGTTGTGTTTCGTATTCGTTCAGCATTTTATATAAATATCATTATTTCCAAAAGAGCTGTACTAAAATAAGAGATACTGCTAACATCAATGAAACTGCAGTTTTTAAATTGATAGCTTCGCCTTTAAACATGTATGTCATTATGGTAAAAATAAAGATACCTGCAACAAATGATGTAAATCGTCCAGGCCAAAATTGGCCTCCGAAACCTGATACTGCATAACGAGTTGCTTCCATGAACGCCCATGTTATAGGAACTCCCAAAAACATCAAAGAAATCTTATATGTTCTTGCCCATTGCCAAAGCAACGGTCCATTTACTTGAACCCATACAACGATTTGACCCAATAAGAATATTGTTATTGATAGTGCAATGTGTCGATAATTCATTGCAAAGATTTTAGCATTGCAATCATACGAGGACAAGGATAAATATCCGATTTATCTTTGCGATAAGAATTATGAGTATAAACGCCCGGTTCTCCTTGCAAAGCTCGCGTTGATACTGTCCATAAGTCATCATGTCGGTATGTTAAATCAATGCCATATGTTTCATTCCAATACACCAATAATTGACGCGTTGATTCAATTTGTGCATCTGTATATCGATGATAAAATTTATGTCCTTTATATGGAATTTCTAATTCAGTAACTTGATCTGCAGGAACTTCGCGATCTACATAGTTATAAAATTTGCCATTAACTCGATCCAATGGCCCCCAGTTACAAATCTCAATACCAATTGCATGTTTATCTAATGATCGGTATGGTAAACCTTTTGATTTGAATACATCTGGTTTAATTCCTAGATGATAACCCCAATGCTTAGATGAAAATGCTTGACAAATTTCACCATCATATGTATCTTTTGATTGACCTTTACCTGAAATTGTAACGCAAGTTGCAATGCGACCTCTATCATCCGTATCCCACATTCTAATAGTGCCAATGCCAGAAGAGTTACCTGCAGTATGATGAAGTACAATTTGTTTCTTTTCGGTTGCTTCTTTTATGTATTGCGATTCTCGCAATGGAACTTGTTTGATTTTTGATGTATCTAGTTTCATAACTTAATCTTTTTTTCTCGTACCTTTATGTAAATCAATTTTATCTAATATGTCTGTTAATAATTTTCCTTCAATAAATCCTGCTATTGAAGCATTTTTCAAAGCACTAATGATTTGGAAGAATATAAATGGCAACAATATTGTTTCACTCAGCCAACTTGTTCCTGGAAATCCTTTTTCAATAATTAACAACGTTGTTAAAAACATGATCCAAACTATACCAGTTCTTAAAATTTTAAGAGCTTTACATGTTTTAAAGCCTTCTCGGCGCGTTCCCGCAATAATTCCGAATATACCATCTAATGCTACAGTAACAACGATTGCTAAATATTGTTCGGCGTTATCCATTGTTAGGTTTAATAAATACGTGCAAAGAAATGATACTGTTGTTGCTACTGACATCAATAATCCTGTTTTCATTCTACTCATACCTTTTTCATACAGTTGGTTCATCATCTTGTTTCTTTTGTTGGTTTGAAAACTTGTCTACTACAGTTCCAAACATGGCAGCAATAACAATATATTCTATAGCATCAACTAAATATTCTGCAGGTGCAATAGATTTTGAATAAAGTGCATTGACAAACATTATAACTAGCAAAGACACAAATCCAACTGCGCTGATAACACGCTTTGACGATACATCGCCTGATCGAGCATCTGATAACATGCGTTGAAAAAAGTTTTTGCTTTTACTCAATGTAATCCTTACGTTTAATAACAATTGTTTCATGTATAAATATGTTATTGTTTCGTTTTAATTAGATTTTTTTCATAAGTATTAATATGCATTATGGTAATTTTAAGATTTCCTAATTCAAATTGCTCACCAGGTTGTGTAAATTCTTTTAGAAGATCAGTTGCATTTAGAATTTCTGACAGCTGTTGAACGTAATTAAAATCTTGTTGTGTGAATTTATTGCCATCTATTTCAACTACAATATCATCATAATCATATCGGTCCGCAACCGTCAATGAATGGCATCGTTTACGTAAATCATACAATGTCTTAGGCTGTTCTGTTGTTACATACTTCATCCATTCTGCATCAGAATAGATTCTATCACACCATGGCTCTAATGCATGTAAAAGTTGTTGACTGCAATTTTCTATACGAATTGCAACGTTGTATTTAGGAAATATAATAGGATGTTGATATTCATCATTACGTATCCAACTACCCCATTTGCGAATATAATTTCGTCCTGCTTTTTCCGAAACTTGTTTGAAATAATCATCGTCTTTACCAACTTCTTCAGTCCATCGATGGCCTCTGCAAGTTAAATGATATACAAATGCATCGCGACTTTGAATTAGTTCATATCCAGATAAAATCCAACGTTGAAAAATATCCGAATCTTCATATGGAAATGGGGCAAATAATGGATCGTGGCCGCCCATTGCTTGAAAATCCGTTTTATACAAAATCCATGGCGCAAACATTCCTTTAGTTGTTTGATTTTTAAATTCGGCTTGAAGCTCCTGGCAATACAATTCAAAACCTAATACATTTAATGTATCAAAATCTTGTCCAAAATCCATAATGATTTTTTCTTTTCCAGCTGGATGTAATGGTGGTTCAATACGGGTTGCACAAACAACTTTTCCAGGTTCTAAGTGCTTTATCATGTTTTCAATATAATTCGGTCCTAAAATCATATCAGCATGTAATATACCTACTATTTCGTTAGTAGCCATATCAATACCTTTATCATAAAGTATTGTATGTCCTACACGATCTTCGCTTCTAAATGAAACACATTCTTGTTGTTGAATCCATTCCCACGAACCGTCAGTCGACCCATCATCTAATAAAATAATTTCTGCTGCAGGAGCATGCTTCTTAATACTTGCGTATACATTCTTAAGATGTCGCAAATTGTTGTAACTAGGAATTACTAATGTTATCATAATTTTTGAATTGTTAATGCCCATATAACATTGGGCGTGTGAATATTATATACTGAATAATACTTTGGATCATTGATTTCAGAACTCATTTCATCCCAGTTTTGAAAATCAGCTGAATAATAAAATCGTTCGTTGCTTATTTGAAAACCATGTTTATTTAAAATTTGTTTGATTAATTCTTGTCGCCGATAATCATAGTACCGAAGAAATGGCTCTCCTGATTCTTCATAATTCATATACGGTCCAGCTGGTAATGTTATGATAAGTTTTGAATCTGCATCTTTAAGTAGTTTACATGATTTTAATATTCCTCGAATATCATGATTCCAATAGCATACATCATCTTCTACTAATCCATCGGCCATTCTATTACCAGCAAACCAGAATCCAAAGTGCTCAAATACTGAAATTGAAATAATATAATCAAATTGACGAGTTTCATCAAATTTAATGAAATCGCATTGAATATGTTCCCAGTCCGTATTTTGTCTTAACCAATATTCTGGCAAAGATGGCATAATGTCTGTAGTAGATACAGTTGTAAATCCTTTTTCATGTATAGTTTCTGAAATACCTTCATATCCACCTTGACATTCTCCAATAATTAATACTGATTTTGAATTATCAGTTAGCTGATCTGCAAAGTATGGAACTTCTACGATCTTTGTTCCTTTCAATTGATTCATATTGTATAATTTTCTCCGTAATTTCTTAATTTGAAATATAAATCTTTATATGTAGAATTAAGAAAATAATTGTACATTCCATGTTCGGCTCGTTGACAAAATTCAGATACGCCGATATTGATTTTATTTTCTTTAAAGGTCAATGAATTCATGTGAGTAATTGTATTATTATCTGATACTATAGTTTTTAATCTTAAAGAATCTGCAACGCATCCGGCATAAAAATCTAAGCCCCAACCATGTATTAACTCTGCAGGAAATTGTTGAATTTGTTCTAAAATATCTCTTCGAAGTAACGGAGCTTGGAAATCTATCCAACTAACTTCTCGCAAACCTTTTCCCCAATTCCACATTTGTTTCCAATGACATTGTTCAATTGATGCATTGATAACAGTTGCAGAATATACTGCAGCATCTGAATCTTGTGCTTCTCGTAATGATGTAGTTAAAAATGCAGGACCATGAAATACTAAATCGTTGTTTAAAAAATATAAGTATTCATGTTTTGTTTGTAAAAAATAATCAAGTACTACATTAAATCCGCCGCCAAAATATACATTTTCTTCTA
>Ga0194118_10002624_pt1 | contig 22325 bp, 13 predicted proteins | sample TA2MahsurfametaG_2_FD_148662 | JGI IMG/M metagenome (GOLD analysis project Ga0194118, IMG submission 148662) | Freshwater microbial communities from Lake Tanganyika, Tanzania - TA2015013 Mahale N5 surface | ecosystem: Environmental > Aquatic > Freshwater > Lake | place: Tanzania: Lake...
AGGATGTTTTGCGGATCGGAGAGGTCTGGAGCGTTGAGGCCACCAGAAGCGACGAAATAGAGGGAAGCGTCTTCTCCAACGGCGAGCTGTGCGCCGTCATCAGCGGTGGAGACGAGTGATTGAACGGCGTTACCGATGGAGTTGCTGCGGCCGAAATCGAAGCGGTAGGTGGTTTCAGCAGCGAGGACAGCGGCGCGATTGGTGGCCAGAATGGAGAGGACAACGGGTTTCGCGGGGGTGCCGGTGGTTTTAACGGCGAGGAGCCCAGTCTTGGCGTCGGTCGTGAGGGTGAGGACGTCGATTTTGGAGAGGACGTCTTTGGCGGTGGCTCCGGAGCCGGATTTGGTGTAGGTGGGGATGGCGATGGTGAACTCGCCATTGGGGGAGCCGTCAGCGAGGACAGGCTGCAGGAGTGAGGGAGCGCCGTCAGTGCTGACGATGTTGTTCTCGATGTCAGCGGTAATGAGGGGAGCAACGGCCTTAGCGGCGTTGACCCAAGCGGCATCGGCGGTGATCAGAACCGCGTCGATGGGGAGAGTGGATCCGGGGAGGATGTTTTGCGGATCGGAGAGGTCTGGAGCGTTGAGGCCACCAGAAGCGACGAAATAGAGGGAAGCGTCTTCTCCAACGGCGAGCTGTGCGCCGTCATCAGCGGTGGAGACGAGTGATTGAACGGGATCACCAATGAAACCATTGCGGCTGAAGTCGAAGTCGAGCTCGGTTTCCAGGATCCGAATGCCGTTTGCATTGGTGGCTAGCACTGGCTTGCCCAAGGACGTAAGCACAATCACTTCGCTGGTGTTGAACGAGAACAGATCAACCTTGTTGAGCACTGGGGCTGCGCTGTTGCCGCCATACAGGGGAAGGGCAAGGCGATACTCACCGGGCAAGGGAGCTCCACTACTGTCAAAGTGCACCGTCACGAGCGAAGGCATCGCGGCCGGATTATTGTTGGAATCCAATTCCATCAACTCCGCAACGGCAGTGGCGGCCTTGATGAGGGCAGCGTCGCGCGAGAGCAGAATAGGATCGCTAGATTCCTCGAGGAAATACAACCCTTTGGTGGGCTTGGTGTCGTTGCCAAGTAATTCCTCGGCGATGACCAGAGCTTGGCCGACGGAACCCACAATGTCCAAGAAGGATGTCGTACCAACTTCACCGTTACCGTCGATGTCGACGTTGAATGTTTTTTCAAGCATCTTGATGTCAGGCTGGGCATATTCAGTTTGTTTGACGTCGTTTGGTTCCTTGAATTTGAAGGTGAAGGTAATCACCTTTTCCAATTGGCCTGCCTCGGGATCAGCGGAGGATCCGGTGCTATACAACGGCAGGGCAACCTCGACACCGCTGTAGTTTGCTGAGTCGTTTGGTAAGGGCAGGGGATTGTTGTTCTGATCGAAATCAACTTTGCGGCTGAGACCGGAGAGGTCGTTGTCAATGATTCCCTCTTTTAGAGACTCAAGCCATTGATCCAGCATTGGGTCAGGTTCTGGTTCAAACTGGAACTGCACCAATTGCTGGAATGTTTTGGTGTCCACTGGTTGCCCGGGTGTCAGCCGTTGTGGTGACCAGGCAACCAGCACATGTCCATCATCATCGGCTTCTAGGAGCACTACGCCTGAACCGAAATCCGCTAAGACGGTGTATTCACTGCCGGAGGGATCATCATCTCCTCCGATACCTCCTCCGATTCCGTCGCCATTGAAATCGGCGCCGAGAAAGCTCTCGAAGGCGTCGAGGGATTGCAATGCGATGGTGTTCGCAAAGGAACTGGTCTCGATGTCGAAATCTCGAGTGATCGTATAAACCGTTTGATCGGCGGCGTTGTAAATGCAGTAGCCCTCGGGATACAACAAGTCGTAGTTGCCATAGCCATATTCCATGAGCTCACCGGATTGAGCGGCTCCCCCCCCGCTGATCACCCCGAGCTCAAAGGCCACTTGGCGCACGGGGACTGTCAACGAGGGCTGATGGGTGTTCAGCAAACTGATCAGCCCTTGCAGCTCGGGATGATCCCCAGGCCAGGCCATGGTGCTGTAGGGATCGAGTGCCACGGCATTCCCCGGCACCGGGATGGGCGCAGCCACGGGTGCCCCATCGACCCAGGGGGCTCGGTTTTCCTGGAGATACACCCACCTTGTGATGGCGCCTTTGACCAGTGACAGGCTGATGGTTTCGGAGAGATACGGGTTGTGCTGCAACAGGGCAGACCAGTACACCGCGGCGATGGGTTCACCCACGACGCCATCACCGGTGTAGTCGTGTTTGTCGGCGTATTCCAGCTGCAGCACATCTGGTAGAGCGCTGAATTGCTCCGAGGCGTTTTGGGGCCATTCCTGGAGCCCTGTGCCATCGGCTGAGAGTTCAAAGCTCAGCACGTCTTGGAACGCGTTGTCCTGCCCAAACCGCGGAATCCGCAGGACAACAGTCTCGGCAAACATCCCAGATTTCTTTGGGGTCTCCAGACCACGGAGATGGACCAGATTGAGCCGGGAGGTGTCGCTCAGGGCTTTCAGGGCGCTGAGGGTGACGGCCACCAGGCTGGGTTCAGCCGTCACCAGGATGGGCTCCGCCCCTGCGCTGGCGGGAACCAGCCACAGGGCTGAGCCATCGGCCGATTGCCGCAGTGGGAGAGTCAACCCAGGGATGGCTTGCAGCGAAGCCGAATCAATGCCGCTGAGGCTGTCGCCATTGAGCTCGATGTTGAACAGTGATTCAGCCCAGGCCAGCTCGCTCGCCTTGTGCACCGTTGTGATGCCGCTGGTGGCCGTAATCAGCCCAGGCAGCTGGTTGGAGGGATCGTTAAACGCCACCTGCTGCTGGAGTAGAAGCAGCTGAGGGGCGGCGCCATCGGTGGCGATCGGCAGGGCGTGCAGCTCGAGATAACCGGTTTGGTTCCAGAGCGGCCGGATCGCGCTGGGCTTGGTGCCGATTGCCGCGAGTGCATCACTCACCTGGGCAATCACCGCCTGATCGATGCTGAGCAGCGTTGCATCCCACAGTTGTCCCCCCGGCTTCGGCTCAACTTCGCGGGCCAGGGAGCTGCTGAAATAGAGACCTCCCTGCAACCCAATGAAGTAGCCGCGACCCAGGATCCGTTGGACCGTGTCGGTGATGAATTGATCGTTGTTGAAATCCTGGAGGGTGCTGGCCTCCAGCTCAAACAGGCGGTGGCGTCCCTCGGCGGTTTTGATGTCGATGGTTTCGGTGATGGTGACGAAATCGCCTCCGGCGCTTGCGATTGGGTCAATCCGTTCGACCACCGCCACCTGTTGGGAGGCATTCCAGGCCGTCACCAGGTTTTCGTAGGTGTCGGTGTCGGTGCTTTGGCTCCAGAAGCGGTAGTTGGCTCCAGGGTCAAAGCTGATCCCGGCAATGGTTTCCGAGCGGACCGCCACCGAGCTGATGCGATCCGTGGCTTGAACGGGAGAGCCGTAGCTCTCGGCAACCTCGAGCACCACTACCTCATCCCACTCATTGGCCACCAGCGCGTAACCCGTCTGCTCGAGGCTGGGGGGCGGCAGAATTAAAACTTGCTTGATGGTGTCGCGTAACTGAGCAATCGCGGCCTCAGTGAGCTGAATGACAGCCATGTTTTCTGCGTCTTTGCCACCATTTTACGGCAAGCTGCAGCGCCGTGGCCTCACCTGATTGGGTGGTTTCCATTGCCTTTGGTTTGCTGGCGCAGGCCGTGCAGCAGCGCCAGCTGTCCAGGCAGGGGATTGGTGCCTGGGTGGATCTGCATCAGATAGTCGAGGGCCCGTTGCGGTGTGAGGCCTTGGCGGCTCACCAGCCAGGCAAGGCACACCAAGGGGGAGCGTTCCATGGCTGCCACGCAATGCACGTAAACCGGGCCGTGCCGACGCAGGTCTGCCAGTTGATCGAGGGCTGCCGCGAGCTCCGGCAGGGTGGGTAAGCGTCCGGCCCGGTGGTCGGGAAGAACGAAGCGGCTGCAAGGAAAGCGTTGCTCCGTTCCGGTCGGTCGGGGGGCCTCTGCTTCGCTGCAGAGGCTGAGGATCGCTTGGATCCCCTCATGGGCGAGGGTGTCGAGATGGCGTTCGGCCCTGGGGGCCGGGCCCACGGCTAGGGCCTCGACCAGCACCCAGCTGGGGCGGAAGCGGCTGCCGGATGGGGTCACTGGGTGTTGTTCACCAACCGGAGCAACGTGAGGATGTTGACCAATCCGGTGATCGGGGTGCTGACGGCGGTGATCGCATCGCTGGCCAGGGCCAGGTTGCTGCGATTGACCACCACCGTATCGCCATCCCTCAGAGGTGGATTGTTTTTGTTGGAGGCCCCCTGGCTGAGGTTCAGGGTGAAGCGAGCACGGGTAGCGGTGCCGTTGCGGTTGATGCGCACCAGCTCCACGTATCCCTTGTTGGCACGCCAGCTCTTGGGCCCCCCCGCCGCCAGCACTGCCTGCACCAAGGGCGTGTTGGCTTGCAGGTTGACCGTGCCGGGCTTTTCCACCTCCCCTACCACATTCACGGCGATTTGTTGGGGGGAGAGGTTGGCGGCGGCCAGCTCAATGGATTCGGCGACCGGTTGCTCGGCACGACCGATGCGGATCGTGTCGCCATCAAATAGAAATGGGTTCTGCAGCTGGTCCCCCTGCTGGAGCAACTGCAGCAGATTGAGGTTGGCCCGTTTGTATCCAGGCGGATCGCCCGACAGTCGGCGTTGCAGCACCACCGCGGCCAGATCGGCGTTTTGGGTGATGCCACCGGCTTTCTGAATGGCATCCACCACGGTGGGGAGGCCACTGATCGTGGTTGCCGGCCCGCCTTCGGTCTGGGTGGTTTCGCTGGTGGTGAGCGAGTACAGCCCCGGTCGCTCCACTTCCCCCACCAAGGCCACTCGGATCGGGCGGGGCCGCAGCAGCCGCAGCAAGAGGTCTGGGCGCAGCAGTTGTTTGCGGTACAGGCTGGTCAGCCAGAAGCTCGATTGGGAGAGGCTCAGCCCCGTGAGGCGCACGTTGCCGAGTAAGGGCAGGGAGGCTGTGCCGTCGTTGAGGATCTCGACGCTGCCGGACAGCTCCGGCGCGTCGAACAGCTTGAGCTCGAGCTGGTCACCGGGGCCCAGCAGGTAGGTGTCGTCTTGGGCTACGGCCAAGGGAATGGCCGCCGTTGGCCTGGCCATCGGCCGGCTGTGGCTTGGCGCACCGGCTGCCCCCCGGTGGGCCGGTTGCACCGGCAGTGGGCTGGGGGGTTGGGTTTGCGCTTGGGCTGGCTGGCGGGGTGCTTGGGCCAAGGCAGCATCGGCCAGAGCAGTATCGGCGAGAGCAGTGGTGGCCAGGGTCAGGGTTGCCACGCTGGCGACGCTCCAGGCTCCAAGGCCAGCCAAGGCCACGCTGCGTCGCAGAGGTGGCAGCGTGTTGAGCAATGTTTGACGCCGAAGATACCGGTGGCGGGGATTATGCCATGGGCACCACGATTCCAGCCCCAGGATTCAAGAGCTCAGGTATCGTTCATTGAGTCCATACAGCGGGTGGTTGGAAAATCCTTCGTCAAGTCAGGGATTTTCGACTGCCGAGCCAGTGCGGAACCAGCCTGGCACCACCTCTTTCGGGAACGATCCCCTGTTGGGCCGCTCCCAGTGCCTGGATGGCTCCGCAGCCTCTGTGGTGGTGCCCCGATCGCCGCTCGAACCAGAGCGGTGGCCCGGGCGACCCACGCCCCAGGTTGCGGCAGACGCCGGTGGCGATGAGATCGATCTGCGGGAACTCTGGAGGGCCCTCCGCCGGCGCCGCAAGTTGGTGGCGGTCACGGCGGCCGGGGTGCTGGCCCTGAGCGCGTTGATCACGGCTTACCAGCGGCTGTTCCAGCCGGTCTACGAGGGCTCGTTTCAGCTCTTGATCACCGACCCCATCAATGCCGATGACGGCAGTGGTGGCCCTGGTGCAGCGCCCCAGGGGGGCACCATGATCGAAGAGCTGGCCCGCAACCAGACCCGAAGCGACCTGCCCACCTTGATCGAGGTGCTGCGTAGCCCGGTGTTGCTGGCCCCCTTGGCCTCTCGCTTCGACACCACCGCACCAGCACTGGCCGCAAGGATCGCGATCCAAACCGGCGGCAGCAAACAGGAACGGGCCGAGGGGATTCTCAACATCACCCTGCAGAGCCGAGAGCCGCGGCGCGATCAGCGCCTGCTCGAGCAGCTGAGCTCCACCTATCTGAAGGCCGCCCTCGAGCAGCGCCAACAGCGTTTGGCCGATGGCATCGCCTTCCTCAACAGGCAGGCGCCAGCCCTGCAGAACAAAACATCGGAGCTGCAGGCCCAGCTGGCGGAGTTTCGGCGCCGCCACAATCTGTTGGAACCGATGGCCGAAGGCACGGCCCTGAAGCAGCAGATTGCGGCGCTGGATCAGCAACAGCTGGCACTGGAGGCGGAGCGGGCCCGGCTGCAAAGCGCCCGCATCGGCATTCTTTCGGGTCGTCTGAGTGCCCGGGGGTTTGAGGAGGCGATCGCAACGGGGGTTACCGGGGCGGCCCCCGGGGCCGGCTCCGGGCTGGCGGTGAGCGGCCGCAACCAAAATCTGCTGCAGCAGCTCAACAAGGTGGAGCAGGAGTTGGCGGATGCCCGCAGCCGCTTTGCAGCGCGGTCGTCGATGGTGCGCGGCCTGGAGGCCCGCCGGGCCGCCCTGTTGCCGTTGCTGCGCCGCAATCAGCTGGAGGCCGTGGATGCCGCCCTCGGCCTCAATGCAGCGCGGCTGAGTAACAGTCGTCTCCAGGTGGGGGAGCTGTCGCTCACCTTCCGCCAGCAGCCCGCCTTGATTCAGCGTTACGAGGCGCTGCAGCAGCGCCTGCAGGTGGCCCAGGAGAATCTGGCGGCCTTCATCAAGGCCCGGGAGACTTTTCAGCTGGAGATAGCCCAGCGCACGGTGCCCTGGAAGGTGATTGCCCCTCCGCAGATCAACCCCGCGCCGATCAAGCCTTCGGTGCCGCGCAACCTGGCCCTGGGGGTGGTGCTGGGCCTGGTGGCCGGTGCCGGTGCCGGCCTGGTGCGGGATCGGCTCGACCATGTGTTCCATGCCCCGGGGGAAGTGAAGGATGAGCTGGGGGAGCCCCTGCTCGGCCACATCCCCCATGTGTCGTTCTTCAAAGGGGTGCGCGAGAACCGCCGCTTTTTGCTGGAGGAGCTGGATCGCTCCGTTGCCCCAACCCGCCCAGAGGGGTCGCCGGACCCCTCGGCTGCTGGGGTTGCCCCTGGGGCCTCAGCCCCCGAGGCTTCAACCGATGCCGCCCTGCAGCAGGTGGCTCGACTCACGGGCTATCAGCGCTTTTTCTATCAGGAGGCGTTTCGCAATCTGTTCACCAGCATCCGCTTCCTGAACAGCGATCGACCCCTGCGCTCGGTGGCCCTCACCAGTTCCATTCCGGCGGAGGGCAAGACACTGATCAATGTGCTCTTGGCCAAGACCCTGGCGGAGATGGGGCAACGGGTGCTTCTAGTGGATGCCGATCTGCGTAAGCCTCAGATCCATCACCGCCTTGGGGTCAACAACCTGGTGGGTCTGTCGAATGTGCTCACCGAGGCTGACCTGGCCTGGGGGGAGGCCATCCAGCCGGTGGAGCGCTACCCGGATTTCTTCGTGCTCACCGCCGGCCGGCGCCCGCCTGATCCGGCCCGGCTGCTCAGCTCGGTGCGCATGCATCAGCTGGTGCGGGAGCTGGCCGCATCCGGTCGCTTCGACTTCATCCTCTACGACACCCCACCGGTGCTGGGGCTTGCGGATGCTGCCCTGGTGGCCGAGCACACCGATGGCCTCATTTTGCTGGTGAGCCTCGATCGGGTGGATCGCGGCCTGCCGCGGGAGTCGGTGCAGCGGATTCGCAGTTCTGGGGCCCTGCTGTTGGGGGTGGTGACCAACGCCTTGCGGGAGGACACATCCCGGTCTGCGGCCTACGGCTATGGCGCCTATGGCAAGTACGGCTATGGCCGCTATGGCTATGGCTATGGCTATGGCTATGGCTATGGCTATGGCTATGGCTATGGCGCCTATTACGGGGCTGCGGATCAGGCGCCTGAGGAGCAGGCCTCTGCAGCGGAATCTCTGCCCGGGGGCAATGGCTCCTCCGCCAAGGGGGCCGGGGGCTCGCGCCGCGCAGCGGGCGAGGCGCCGGATCCTCCCACAACACGCTTGGCGCAGTTGCAGCGCCTGAGTCATCGATTCCTGCGGTGGCTCGATACATGAGCGCTCTGGGCTGCCGGCTGCTGCTGGCCTGGGCCTTGCTTGTTGAGCTCACGCCCCTCTCGTTGGCCCTGGAATGGCAGCCCGACCCCTCCCGGCCTGCCGCTGCTCCCCGTGCCAGCACCACTGGCTGGCGCCCCGCCCCGGGGGGATCCCAGGCGACGGAACGGCTGCGTTGGAACCGCTCCAGCCCCCCCGATGGCGTGGTCGCCGCCCCGATGGGGCTGGCCTGGCAGCCGGTGCCAGCCGGTGAGGTGATCGATCTGCAGGCGGAGCTGGAGCGGGAGGCCCTGGCACGGGCCCTGGAGGAGGAGCCCAAGCTGCCACCACCGCTGCTGGCCAGCCCCTACATCGGTGGTGGTCTGCCCACGGCCTACACCGCAGCGGCAGGGGATTGGTGGGCGGCGCTTTCGGGGGGCACCCCGGGCAACCTGCGGGGTGGTGTGGTCGATGGTTCGGCCAGCGTGGGCGTGGGTTTCGGCAATGCGTTTAAGACGTTGTCCCTCGGGCTGACCTGGAATGTGGGCAGTATTAACTTTCTCAATGCCAACGGTGGTTTCGATGCGGCGCTGAGCCGAGCTCTCTACACCAGCCCCGGCTTTGAACTGATGGTGGGCGGTGGAGCCATGAACCTCTGGGAGTACGGCAACGAAGTGGGCTCCTATTTCCCCAACCTGTATGGGGTGGTCAGTGCATCAACTGTCCTGCGCAAGCGGGGCGATTTCAAGCAGGTGCTCACCTTCAGCGGGGGCGTAGGTGGCAACAACTTTGCCTATCTCAATGCTGATTTCACCGGCCCCACCACAGGCTATTTCGCCGCGGCAGGCCTCGAACTCAGCCGCCACTTCGGCACCTCAATCGGCTATAGCGGCCGCGGTAGCAACATCTCTTTGAGCTATGTGCCATTCCCGCGGCAGGTGCCGTTATCGGTGAATCTGCTGGCAGCCGATGTCTTTAATTCCTCACCCTACGGAACCATCGGTATTCTCACCCTCGCCTTTGGTGGTAATCTCTTACGTCAAGGGAGATACAGCTTCTGGTGAACCTTAAGCTACAGTCTTCGATGTCTATCACTTGATCCCGCCCTCCATGGCATCTTTCCCGGTCGTGATTCAACGCTCAGCTGCCGGCCTTGCCATGGGGCTGGTCTTCTTTGGCTCCGCTCCTGCGGCTTCGGCCAGCCCCACGCCCGCCGCTCCGGCCACCACCGGAGCCGGCGCGGCGGCTCGCCCCTCAATGTCGCCTTCAGCCCCGATCGCCCCCAAGCCTTCGGCGCCGCGCGCTGGCGGTAATGCCGGCAATCTGAGCACCTCCCTGCTTCGGGCCCCCTCCACCCAAGCCCTGCAGGCCCCCACGGCCCAAAATGCTGCCGGCGTCGACGCCCTCGACAGGATTCCATTGGATCGTACCTACACCGCCCCTGGCAGCCGGCTGGGTCAGTTCTGAGTTGTGATCAGGCTCTCCAGATCCAGTTGCTGAGCCGCAACAGCGGATTGACTCCAGCCCTTTTTTTGCTTATTTTCCTCCCCAACAAAGAAATTCTTTAATCCATGGCTACCCCGAACGGCACTAATCTCCGCAGTCTCTACTACCCCTCCAACTGGCCCGCAACCTCCTACGCCATCCCCACCACGGCTGTCACCAAAAAGCCTGCGGCCGGTAGTCTTTATCTCAACGACCAATACGGCAGCACCACCCTGAGCTCCACGCTTACCAATGGCAATGGTGTGGCGTTTGTGGCGAGCAGTGGTGCCGACACCATCTCGGCCACCACCACCGCCACCAGTTCTTCAATCAACGCAGCCTACGGCTTCAAGGTTTTTGCTGCCGAAAAACAGAGCCTGACCCCCAGCCTCCAGCTCAATGGCGGCAACGACACCCTCACCGCTACCGCACTGGCGTCGCCCCTGGTGTCGGCCAGCACCAAGCAGGTGAAATATTTTTATCTCACTGGCATTGAAAACCTGGGTGAGATTTATGGCGGCCGGCTCAGCAACACGATATCCGGTGAGCAATTGGCCAATTCCGGCAACGATACCCTTTCTGGTACGGGCACCTATCGCGGCGTTGCCAATCTCGAGGAGGGCTTTATTAGCCTCGGCGATGGTGACGACAAGCTCACTGGGGTTGCTGGTAGCACCAACATCATCGGCTCCGCCGGGGTCTACAACGCCGCTGGCCTACTTCTGGGCGTGAGCAGCGGCAACGTGACCGATAAGGACACGCTGACCGCCACGGGTAGCTACACCGGTTTGTATAACGAGGGCAGTATTCTTTTCTATCAAGATAGCGATACATTAACGGCCAAGGCTGGTACCCTGTTTAATCAGCAAACCGGTGTGTTCAACTCCGGTTTGATTGATTTCGGCGCTGGGGTCGATACCTTCACTTCCACGGGTTTCACAGCCATCTACAACTCCGGCACCATCGCGATGGGCACGGGCACCAGCAGCACAGCTGCGGGCGATAAAATCACGGCCACCGGCACCTACTTCGGTATTTTCAATGACAAAGGCGGTCTGATCAGCTTCGATTCCTCCACCAACGCCCGCTCCATTACGGCCAGCGGTGCCATTTCGGCGATCAAAAACAATGGTGTGATCTCCTTCACGGGTACCGCCAATGACACAGTGACTGCCACCAAGGGTGGCTTCTCTGGCGACCTTGACGGCACCACCGGCCTACCACTCGGGAAAATCCAGCTGGGAGCTGGTAACGACGCTCTGCTCGGTTTCGGCACCGGCATCTTTGATGGCGGCACCGGTACCAACGCCGTGACCCTCCCCTCCAACAGCGCTTACGCGGGTGAGGTGGTGGAAATAGCCAGCACCGAGGGCACTACAAAGGGCTTCAAACTCGTTGGCACCCAGAATGTTGTGGGTACTGGCTATTTCGTCAACTTCACCAACTACAACAAGCTCACGATTCCCGTGACTACTCTCGGCGAAAAGTTCTATCTCACCATTAGCGCTGCTGGTGTGGCCACCAAGACCCCCATGCCTGCTGATTGGGTCTAACTCCCCACCCACCTTCAGCGTACTGAGCCGGCATTGCCGGCTTTTTTATTGGCCCGCTTTTGGCTGTGCGCTCAGGCACCGTGCTTGCCTGTTCCGTCGGCTTGTTTCGATACAGTGCATGTGATGACCATCTCCCCCCAGGCCACTGAGGCACAGCCGCTGATTGAGCTCTGTCCAGGATTGGCGGCTCTGCCTGTGGCCCCGGTGAACAGGATGTTGCGCCAGCACGGCCTCAATGGCGCCTTGGCCAGGGCCCTGGTGCTCGATCAGATCTGCGCAGCCGTGCCGCTCACGCCAGACGATGAGCAGGCGCTGCTGCGGGAATACCTGGCCCGCCAACAGGTGACGGATGAGCCGGCACTGCAGCTGTGGCTTCAACAGCGCCGTTGGACCCTGGAGGATTTGCGTGCCGTGGCCACCCGTCAGATGCGGGTGTTGCGCTTTAGCGAGGCTCGCTTCGGATCCGAAGTGGAACCACGCTTTCTCGATCGCAAGCTGGAACTCGATCAGATCACCTATTCCCTGATTCGCGTGCAGGATGCTGATCTGGCACGGGAATTGCACCAAATGATCAAGGAGGGGGAGGCGGATTTCCCGGAGCTGGCCCCTGTGCATTCATCGGGCCCCGAGGCACGATCCCGGGGGGTGGTGGGCCCGATCTCCCTGGCGGCGGCACACCCAGAGCTGATGGCTCGGCTGCGGGTGGCCAGTGAGGGCCAGTTGCTCGATCCCTTCTGCGTCACCGAGCTCTGGCTGGTGGTGCGTTTGGAGCGGCGTTTGCCGGCCCAGCTCGATGAGGAGATGCGGGTGAAGTTGCTGCAGGAGTTGTTTGAGCAGTGGCTCCAGCAGGTCTCGGAGGCCCTGCTGCGCGGTGAACCCCAGCCGGTGATTGAAGCGTTGGCAATGCCCCAGGTGGGGCCTGCCGCCGCGCAGATGGCTGCCGAATGAGCGCTTCCCCCTTACCGGCGCCTCAGGGGGAGTGGCTGCAATGGCTCGCCACCGTTGCCCCCTTTGATCAGCTCAGCCCCGAGGGCTGGGCCCAGCTACAGGCTGCCGCGGAGCTGCGCCGCTATCGCCTTGGCCAGGTGATCCTGCGGCGCGACGTGCTGCCCGATGCGGTGTTGGTGATTGTGCGGGGCCAGGCCCGCAGCCTTGGGCTCGATCCCAGGGGGGATGGCGAGGTCACCCTGGAGCGCGTTGGCCCGGGCTCGGTGCTGGGTTGGCTGGGCTTGCTGCGTCAACAGCCCTGTGAGCAAGTGCGTGCTTCGGCGGAGCTGGAGGCCGTGGCCCTGCCGGCGGAGCTGATGCTGCGGCTGCTGCGGCAGCAACCCCCCTTGGCGGCTTGGCTGGCCAACCAGGCCCCGCCGGTGGAGGTGGCGTCGTTGCTGCACTGGTTGGCGCAGCAGTCCGGGCCCCTGCAGGGCCACTGGCGCGATCTCTGGCAGCTGGGCGCCTTTGCGGCGCAGCGCTGCACCTGGGCCCCCGAGGGGGCCGAGCTTCCCGCCGCCCCCAGTGGCTGCGGTTGGCTGGTGAGTGCCGGTGCGGCTCCGTTTGGCAGCCTGGTGCCATCCGGCACGGCACGCGGCGGGATCGAGCCTGAGCCGGCGGAGTCGCCCCTGCGTTTGGTGGCCTTGACGCTGCCCCTGCAACCGCTGGCGGCGGAGCCCCCCGGCGCTGGGGCGCTGTTGGCCCAGCCCGTGGCCGACCCTTGGGAGGGCAGTGCCGACACCCCGGTGATCACCCCAGAAGTGTTGGGGCCCGGCGAGTACAGCCTCTCCCCGGATGGCCCCCAACAGCGGAGCCCCGGGCGGGCCGAAGGGCTCAGCCTCAAGCCCGCCGCTGGGCCGCGCGAGGTGCCCCTGGCGATCTGCCAGGCCTTAGCCGATTACTACGGCGTGCCGCTCAACCGCGATGCCCTGGTGGATTTTGTGGATGGGGTGGTGGCCAGCCAGGGGCAGCTCAACCTGATGAGCTACGGCCAGATTCTCGACAGCCTGGGCTTGCGGGTGGCCATGGCCAAGGTGCCCACCGATCGGCTCGAGCGCGTGCCGGTGCCGGCGTTGTTGCTGCAGAACGCCCGGGTGGGTTTGCTGGATGGGGTGGATGGCGATGGCCTGGCCCGCGTGCTGGAGCCTGAGCTGGGGCCGCTGTTGATCCCCCCCACCAGCCTGGTGAACACCGAGGAGGGAGAGATCGAGCTGCTGCTGTTTGAGCGCAAGCCCGATGCCAAGGAGCAACGCTTCAATTGGAGTTGGTTCTGGCCCTACATCCGCCGCCACAAGCGGGCCTTGGTTGATGTGCTGGTGGCCTCGATCGCCGTGAACCTGCTCGCCCTGGTAACGCCGCTGGGCATGCAGCTGTTGATCAATTCGGTGAGTCGTCAGCAGGATTTCGGCACCTTGCTGAGCATTTCAGCCCTGATGGTGCTGGCGGCGGCGGCGGCGGGCATGTTCAAGATGCTGCGCAATTACATCTTCACGGAGGTGGCCAACCGTGTGGATCAGGATACAAAAGCCAACATCATGGATCAGTTGGTGCGGCTGCCCCAGGGCTATTTCGACAGCCGTCCGGTGGGCACCATCACCTACTACTTCCGCCTGCTGGATCAGCTGCGGGAGTTTCTGGTGAGCAACAGCCTCACCCTGGTGGTGGATACGTTTTTCAGCCTGGTTTATTTCGCTGTACTCGCCTGGTTGTCGCCGATTCTCACGGTGGTGGTGGTGGCCACCTTGCCGATCTACCTCTGCCTCACCCTGGTGAGCAATCCGATCGTGTTTGGACAGATTCAGCGCTCCATTAATGAATCGGTCAAGACGTTTTCCTATCTCACCGAGGCGATTACCGGGATTCAAACCATCAAATCTCAAAATGCTGAATTAAAAACACGGCTCGAGTTTCAGAGCCGCTATGCCAAGTTTCTTGGCGAAGACTTCAAGCTCAAGATCACCAAAGAGGCCATCACCGAACTGGCCGGCTTTGTGCAAACCATCTCGGGCCTGTTGGTGATCGCCATCGGCATCTACCTGGTGATGCAGAACAAGCTCACCATCGGCGGCTTGATCGCCTTCCGCATCCTGGAGAGCTACATCACCCGCCCCTTGGTGCAGCTCACCGGCACCTGGCAGCAATTCCAGATGACCAAGGCCCAGATCAAGATGGTGGCCGACATCGTGGATCGCACCACGGAGCAAACCGCGGAGGAGGCCCAGAACATTCCGATGCCCCCGATCGAGGGCACGGTGCAGTTCCTGAATATCGATTTCCGGTTTGAGCCGGAGCAACCCCAGGTGCTGCATGCGATCAACCTGTCATTCCCCAAGGGTTGTTTTGTGGGCATGGTGGGCGCCTCAGGCAGCGGCAAGAGCACTCTGCTGAAGCTGTTGCCCCGCTTCTACCGCCCCCAGAACGGCCAGGTGCTGATCGATGGGCTCGACATCAACAAGGTGGAGCTGTATTCGCTGCGGAGGCAGATTGGTGTGGTGCCCCAGGACAGCCTGCTGTTTGACGGCACCGTGCGCGACAACCTGCTGCTGGTGAAGCCTGACGCCTCCGCCTCCGAGCTGATTCGCGCCGCCAAGATCGCCTGCGCCCACGAGTTCATCATGGCCATGCCCAATGGCTACAACTCCAATGTGGGTGAGCGGGGCGCGGGTCTCTCCGGCGGCCAGCGGCAGCGCCTCGCCCTGGCCCGGGCGGTGCTGCAGAATCCGCGCATGCTGATCCTGGATGAGGCCACCAGCGCCATGGATGCGCGCACGGAGCGGCAGGTGTGCCTGAATTTGTTTGAGGCCTTCCGCGGCCGCACCGTGTTTTTCATCACCCATCGCCTCAGCACCGTGAAGCCCGCCGACCAGATCGTGCTGCTGGATCAGGGGGCGGTGATGGAGGTGGGCAACCACAACGAGCTGATGGAGAAGCGGGGCTGGTATTACGCCCTGTTCCAGAGCCAGCAACAGGCGGTGGAGGCCTAATGGGGCGGCTGTTTGATCGCGACAGGCTTGTGACCCTACGGGAGCGCTGGCAGGGCCGGGCCACGCGCCTGGGGCAATGGCTGATTCACCCCCAAAGCGGCCGCCGGCCCGATCCGCTGGCCTCCGGTGCCGCCAGCCCGCAGCAGCCGTTTGAGGCCCCCGCCGCCGAGGGCCAGGGGCCCCTGGCGCCGGCTCTGCCCGGTGGCCAGGCCTGGAGCTTCCGGGATAGCGCCACCCTCACCCCCTCCCGCCGCACCTCCTCGCTGCTACTGCGCGGCGGCCTGGTGCTCACCGGCGCCGGGCTGCTGTGGGTGGTGGTGGCCCCCCTCGGGGAAACCATCGCGCTCACGGGCAAGCTGGAGCCCGGCAGCAAGGTGCGGGAGGTGCAGGCGCCGGTGCCGGGGGTGGTGGAGCAGGTGTTGGTGCGCGATGGCCAGCCGGTGCGCTTTGGCGATCCGTTGGTGCGCTTCGATCTGCGGGATGCCCGCAGCCGCCTGCAATCCGCCCGCACGCTCAAGGCCCAGCTGGAGGGGGAAATCCAGGTGTATCGCGCCGCCCTGGGGGAGATCAGCCCGGCCGGCTTGAACCCCAATCAGCTGCGGCAGTACCGCACCCAGCGCCTCGATCTCACCAGCCGCACCGCCACGGCCCAGCATGAGCTGCAGAAGAGCCGCACCCGCCTCTACGGCCTGCGGGAAACCCAAAAGCTCAACGAGTACATCGCCAAGCAATACGAGCAACTGGCCCGCACCGGCGCGATGAGCACCCTGCAGGCGCTGGATGCCCGCAACCGGGCGGTGACGGCCCGCACCCAGGTGGCGGAGGAGCTGCGTGAAATCGCCCGGCTGGAGGCATCGCTGGTGAACAACAGCGCCAGCCCCGAAACCCAGCTGCGGGGCCGGATTGAGTTCAGCCGCCGCGAAATCACCGAGCAGGAGCGCCTGATCCGCGAAGCGCAGCTGGCGATTCAATACGGCCTGCTCACGGCCCCCTCCAATGGGGTGGTGTTCGACATTGATGTGGGCCGTGGCACGGTGGTGCAGGCCTCGGCCCTGCTGCTCAAGGTGGTGCCCAGCGACAGCCTGCAGGCGCGGGTGTATGTGCCCAACACGGCCATCGGCTTCCTGCAGCCCGGGCAACAGGCCGACCTGTCGATGGACACGTTCCCGGCCACCGACTACGGGCGCATTCCGGCACGGATCCGCCGGATCGGTTCCGATGCGCTCACGCCGGAGGAACTGCGCGAGAAGCTGGGCAGCGAGGCCCAGGGCCTCTATTTCCCGGCGGTGCTCACCCTCAACCGCCAATACCTCGAGGCGGGCCGCAAGCGGGTGCCGCTGCAGGCGGGCATGAGCCTCACGGCGGATGTGCAGTTGCGCAAACGGCGCTTCATCAATCTCTTGATTGAAGGGGCCAACGACCGTCTGCGGGGCCTGGAGCGGCTGCGCACCTGATGGAGCACGGGCAGGGGCCGTTGCAGTCGGCCGGGGATTGGAGTGATTTTGTGCCCGCTGCGGAGCGGCAGGCGCGGCGGCGGCTGTACCGCCGGGCCCAGGTTTACGCGCTGCTACGCAACCGGATCGTGTTGATCCGCCTGTGCCTAGGGGTGTATCTGGGGTTGTGCCTGGGGTTGCTGCTCACCGGGCAGCTGCTGCTCACCGGCTACGCCCTGTTGCCGGTGCTGCTCACCCCTCCCCTGGGCTACATGATGTATTGGCTGGTGTGGAAGGAGTTTCACGAATAGGGGGCGGCCTGGCGCACCAACCAGGGCACGGAGGGGGTGCCACCACCGCTGCCACCGCCCTGGCTCCACTCCCAGGCGAGGGAAGCCTGGCCCACCAGGCGGAGGCTGTTGCCGCCCCAGCTCAGCAGTGCATCGCCGTTGATGGAGTCGGGGCCGGATTCCGCCGCCACCAGGGTGGGGCTCTCCTTGTCGGAGCCGCCCACTAACACCAGTTGATCGCGCCAGGGCTCGAAGTGGGTGATCACGTCGTTGGCGCCGCCGCCGGCGCCGTAGGTGAGTTTGTCTTTGCCCCGGTAGGGCGCCAGGACAATCTCGTTGTGGCCGGCGCCAGCGTTCACCCAGCTGTGGGCTCCGGCCGCCACGAAGGTGTCGTCGGCGGCACTGCCCCAGAACACGGAGCGGCTGCCCTCGATGCTGCCGCCGAAGACCACCACATCCCCCACGCTGAAGCGGGTGCTGGTGAGGTCAACGATTGAGGTGCCCGGGCCATCGCCCATCCGGATGACCTCCACCCCCTGCAGGCGCGCCGCCGGCGATTGGCCGCGGTCGCTCTGCTGATCGCTGAACACGTCGTCGAGGAAAAAGCCGTTGTTGCCATCGGGCAACACGATGGTGGTGGCGCCCGCCGCCAGGTCGGTGGTGGTGAGGCTGAAGCGCTGCAGCCCCGCCAGCCCTAGCACCTCACCGCTGCCCGGTAGGAGGCTGCCGTCGGCGGCTTTGCTGCCCACGTGGCTGGCCACGTGGAGGTTGGTCCACTGCCCGGAGGCTTCGGCCCACACGGTGACATCCAGGTTGGCCTGCACGTCGATCCAGTCGGGTGCGTTGCTGGTGAACACGTGGTGGTCGCGGTCGTTGGGCTGGCTGGCATCCAGCTTCAGGTGGGTGCCGCCGGGGAGCTGGGGTTCGAGGCTGTGCAGCTTGGCCGGCTGGGGGAACTCCGGTGTGCCCAGGTCTGCGGGGGTGCCGGATCCGGCAACGGGCAGCACGATCAGGTCATCGAGGGCCACGATGTCGTCGAGGCGCTGCCCCTGGGCGTCGGCGACCACGGTTTCGGTGAGGGTGAGCGCCACGATTGGGCTGCAATCGGCATCCACCTGCAGGCCGATGAACTGCACTGAGCCATCGCCGTAGGTGTTGACACCGCTGGGCACCAGGTTGCCGGTGGAGGCGCCCTCCGGCCAGAGGCTGGGGTTGTCGAGGCGGCTGCCGTCGGCCAGCTGCAGGCTGATGCGCAGGGGGGCTTTGCCGGTTTCCCGGCCGATCAGATAAAAGCCCAACGCCAGGGCCGGTCGATCCAGCCGCAGGGTGAGGCTGCTGGCGGTGGGGCTGGAGCCCGGCACCAGTTCGAGCCATTGGCCCTGGCTGTATTGCTCGAGGCTGGGGGTGGTGCTGAAGCCGCGGTCGACATCGTTGCTGTCGTCGATGCGGCCGATGCCGGGGTTTTCGGCGCCACCGCTGCCCAGGCGTGTGCCCTGCAGCTCCACCCGCATCGCCAGGGTGTTGGCGGGGGAGCGCCAGAGCAGGCTGCCGCTGCCACTGCCGCCATCGGCGTCGGTGCTGGTGGCGTAGGGCAGCGAGACGGGGCCCAGGGCGCCATCGGGCACAAGGGCAACGCTGTAGTCGGGGAAGCTACCGGCGAAATTGCCAGCGCCCCAGCCGCTGCTGGCCTCGAAGTCGATCTGGATCAGATCGCTGTCCCGGTGGCCCTGGTCGAAGAGGGATTGCTGGAAGCGTTTGCGCGCCGCTTCGCTGTTGGGGTAGCGGGGGGGCTCCCAGCTGCTGAAGGCGCCGCCGCTGGGGCCGTTGTCGATGCCGTGGATGAGGATCAGGCAGTCGTCGTGGCCGCCGCCGGTGTCGGGATCCGGGTTGGGGGGGGGAGGCGGCAGCACGGGCACCTCGGCCAGGGGCAGGCCCTGCAGCAGCACCAGATTGCTGCTGTCGCCGGCTTGGTTGTAGGCCGGCACCAGCAGGGCCAATTGGCCCTGGGCCAACTGGATCAGATCGGCGTCGCTGGTGTTGGAGCCAATGCCCCCATTGAGGGCGGTGAACACCGCTTGATCGCCGATGGGGCTGGGGTCGCCCCCCATGGTGATGGCCTGGATGCGCACCTGGGCCGGATCGCCCCCCAGGCTGTTCACCGTGTAGCTGATCAGGGTGCGGCCATCGGGGAGCCCCAGGGCCTTGGGGTAGCGCAGCTCACGGCTGGCATCGCTCACGATGCTGAATGCCTCCCCCATGGGGTCGCCGCCGGGGGTGAAGAAGCGGGCGCGGATACTGCTGAGGCCCGTGCTGCTGTTGCGTTCCGACCACAGGTGCAGGCTGGGGGAGCCCCAGCCAATCGGGTGCCAGTTGAGGCTCACACTGTGGAGATCGCGCAACTGCACGCCGCCCACGGGGCTGCTGGGGGCGTCGATGCGGTCGGCTGCGGGGGCCGCCCAATCGGGATGGCCGCCGCGGGTGAAGCTGATGCGCAGCAAGCGATCGTCGTCGCCGCTGGCGTCGGGGTTGCCGGCGAACCAGCTGAGGGCGAAGCGGCTGAAGCCCTCCCCCTGGTTGGCGATCAGGGTGGGGTAGCAGCGGTCGATGCCATCGCGGCTGGCGAAATCGGCATCGGGCAGCTGGTCGACGGGCAGCTCGGCGGTGGCCACCACATCGCCCCCCAGGGGCTCCAGGCTGGTGCCATCGAAGCGGCGGAACACCAGGTGAGCCTTCTGGCGGCCGTCGGAGCCGATCAGGGCTGGTGCGGCCTTGGCCTTGGCCACCCAGGCCACCACCAGCTCACCGGTGGCCTGGGTGACGATCTGGGGATTCCACTCGTAGCCCGCGTCTTGCTCGTTGATGCGGAACTGCGCACCGCGGGGGGAGCCGTCGGCGTTGAAGGCGCGGCCCATCACCGAGTAGTGCACCTGCGGTGAGTTGGCGGTGCCGGTGATGTCGTGGAGGTGCTCGTCCGACCACACCACCACAAAGCCGCCGTCGGCGAGGGGGGCCACGGCGGGCTGCCACTGCATGGCATTGGTGAGGTTGTTCACCAGCAATTCGCCGTCGGCGGCGGCCAGCACTGGGGTGGCGCCGGCAGCCACGGGCCGAATGCTGCCGTCGGCGTTGAAGATGCGCGCCTGGATGTTGCCGGCGGCGCTGGTGCCGAAGTCGTTGGTGCTCTTGGAGCGGAACACCACCACCAGGGAGCCATCGGCCAGGCGGGCACTGGCGGGTTGATCCTGGAGGCCGGGGGTGGCAGCGTTCACCCGCTGCTGAAAGGCCTGCGGCGGCGGCTCGGCTTGGCTCAGGCCATCGGGCGGGAACAACGGGAACTGGGTGTCGTCGTCCACGGATCCAAGGGGCGGCCTGGTTTTCAGCGTAGGCTGCGGCGGCTGGCGGATCAACCCAGCCAGCAGGCCCGTAGCGTGGGCAGCAGCGCCGCAGGCCCTCGGTGGACGCCGTTCACACCTACAGCATCTTTGCTGAGCCGCGCGGCACCCTGGAGGCGCTGCTGGCGGAGGAGCGGATCCTGTTTTGCTGCCAGAGCCGGCTGCTGGCCGCGGTGTGGGTGCGCTCCGAGCGGGGCCGCACCCAGGCCACGGCCCTGATGCCGGAGCGGTTGGCGGGCTCCTGCACCACCCTGGAGGAGGCGCTGCTCATCTGCCGCGAGAAGCAGCCCACGCTGTTGATTACCACCCAGCTGCTGGAGGAGGGCTCCGGGCTGGAGCTGGTGGTGCAGGCCAAGCGGCTGCAGCCGGCGCTGCGCAGCCTGCTGTTTCTGCAGTACGACCACCGCACGCTGCTGGAGGCGGCGGTGAACACCCACAGCGATGGGATCGTGCTCGAATCGGAGATGGGTTCGGGCCATGTGATCACCGCCCTGCACACGGTGAGCAAGGGGGGCTTCTACCTCGAACCGAAGATCGCGGCGGAGCTGCACGGCAGCAGCCGCGGCCGCAACCCGGGCCTCTCGGCGAGGGAGCTGGAGGTGATGCAGGAGGTGGCCAACGGCCTGAACGACCGGGAGATCGGCCAACGGCTGCACATCGCCACCGACACGGTGAAGTACCACCTCAAGCAGGTGTACCAGAAGCTGAGCGTGCACAGCCGCACGCGGGCGGCGATCAGCCTGGTGCTCATGGGGCTGGTGTCGCCACCGCGGCCGCTGCTGCCGCAGCAGGGTGGAGAGGGCTGACCTGCCAGGCCCACGCTGTTGGGGCTATGCAAAAGCTGCATTTTCGCCGATCCCCAATCCCTATCCCGGATGGCTGCGGCAATGGAGTCGCCGTTCTGCGGTGAATCGGCTGCGGGTGTTGGAGATTGGGGGAGAGCTACGAGGCGCTTGAGCTTGCTCGTGCCCTGGCTTGGTTGGTGTTGCGGAGCTATGTCGATAACCTGGTCAACAAATGACGGCTTCAGCGGCACCAAGCCTGTGGCAGTCAAGCGAATCTTCCAGCACTGATGTTCAGAGAGAGCCATGGGCCGTCGAAAAAGGCGGCGCTTCACCTGCCTGCGGCACCAGCCGTCTGGTCTTGTAGATGCATGGGAAGATCCTGGAGTTCCTCTCATGGATTCCAAGGGATGTTTTGGATGCAGGAGAATTTCGCTTTGTGCCGCTACCGTTGAAAAAAACAAGTGCACAATTTGGTTTGCATAAACTAATGGTTTTCCGCGTGTTTGCGGCTTCGGTGGAATAGCACGGCCGTTGCGGCTTGGAGGTAGACCACCGCCTTGAACCCGCATGAAGGGGTCAGCAGGGACAGCCCCCACAGCTCACCAGCCACTACGGCGACCTCACCGACAGCACCAACCTGATCCGGATCATCCAGCAGGTGCAGCCCGATGAGATCTACAACCTCGGCGCCCAGAGCCATGTGGCGGTGAGTTTCGAGGCGCCGGAATACACCGCCAACAGCGATGCCCTCGGCACCCTGCGCATCCTGGAGGCGGTACGCATGCTGGGGCTCACCCACAAAACCCGCATCTACCAGGCCAGCACCTCCGAGCTCTACGGCCTGGTGCAGGAGATCCCACAGAAGGAAACCACGCCCTTCTACCCCCGCAGCCCCTACGGCGTGGCCAAGCTCTATGCCTACTGGATCACGGTGAACTACCGCGAGGCCTACAGCATGTATGCCTGCAACGGTATCCTGTTTAACCACGAATCGCCGCGGCGCGGTGAAACGTTTGTGACGCGCAAGATCACCCGCGGCCTGGCCCGCATCAATGAAGGCCTGGAGGACTGCCTCTAAGAGGCTGCTGAAAAAGCCATCCAGCTGCGGGAGAATGGCACAACGGCATTGAGTGGATGCGCGGCCAGCAGGAACGCACCGGTCCCCTGTTCTCGTACATCTCCACAGAAGACCGCATCCCGGCCAGTCATCCCCTGCGGCAGGTGCGGCGTCTGGCTGACCAGGCCT
>Ga0194118_10002628_pt1 | contig 22306 bp, 24 predicted proteins | sample TA2MahsurfametaG_2_FD_148662 | JGI IMG/M metagenome (GOLD analysis project Ga0194118, IMG submission 148662) | Freshwater microbial communities from Lake Tanganyika, Tanzania - TA2015013 Mahale N5 surface | ecosystem: Environmental > Aquatic > Freshwater > Lake | place: Tanzania: Lake...
GGGTGCTGGTGCTGGTGCTGGTGCTGGTGCTGGTGCTGGTGCTGGTGCTGGAGCTGGTGCTGGTGCTGGTGCTGGTGCTGGTGCTGGCGCTGGCGCTGATTCAGGTGTACAAGCAACGTGTTTTAGATAAGACTGGTACGAAAAACGGTTTACGGCGCCAATACCGCTACCCAATACAAACGGCTTGTTTTTTAACCCTCGGTTTACATCGGCCATAAGAGCGTTTCGTTTTCGTTTTAACATTTTTTTGGTTTATTATTGGTTTTGATTTTAATTTTATTTTTTTAGATTACTAAATACTAAATACCAATAAAAATAAAAATAAAATGAATTAAAATCAAAATAAAATGACTCGAATTAAAATGAATAAAAATAAACTTAAAAAAAAATGAAATGAAATGAAGTTAGATGTGGAATTATTTTTGTCATCGCGTCATCGAGTTAACGCGTATATTTACCAGCTCGCGCGAATGAATCCACAATGAATATAATGAACACTCCTAGAAAACAGTATAGAACTAATTCTTCAGTAACGTGTTCGGTGCGTTCATTGTGTTGTTCTTCTAACAAGTGAATAATGTAGTTCAACTTTTCAATAAACTCTTCGTTCGCACCCGGACCAGACAGCTCGTTCGACAGTCGATTATAGTTATAAGGTGCAAACTGTTTATAGTACTGAGACGCGTATGTTGACGGCGCATTCATTTTAAACTGTTCAACCCCTGCAGCGCCGGCACTTACAGAAGGAGACCCTGCCTTTGAACCGAACTGCTGCGACATGCTAAACATGGGTTGCTGGGTACGCCCTTCATTCGTTGTCGGAGGAAGCTGAGACCCCGCATCCGCAATAGGTGGTGAAATTTTTAAATTCGCATTTGGTGCTGCTTGACCCGGATATGTGGGGAGAGCGTTTGTTGTAGCTGCAGAAGAAGACGACGTATCATCATCTTCATCATCACTACTTGAAGCCGCATGTATTTTCGCAATAGATTCCTTTAGTCGTTCTAATTTAGGATTTACGCGTCCTTCAGATGACGACCCCGAATTGTTAGAATTGGAATTGGCATTATTTGAAGTAAATCCGTCAATTGCTTTTACGGTTTTATTTTTTCGTTTGGATGCAATATATCCATCATTTCCACTGGTACCGACCCTGTCATTACCACTACTTCCATTAAATTCGGAATATCCTAAAGATGTCATATTTTTTACTACCGTCGTTATAACTATACTACTAATTTACTATTATTTTATTTTTTATCGTAATTCAATATAAACATAACATCCATACAAACATACAAACATAAAATCCTAAATATATAAAAATGACAACAAGCCTCGTTTATCCTTCAAACGACCATTCACTTTCTTCTTTTCATTCGGAGACATCACCCGTTCCCAAAATCGCTCCAGTCGTTGCTGGAGGATTGGTGTTTGTTGGAAAAGCTGTCGCCGGAGGTGCGATTGGTGCCGCTGCTTCATGGGCCACCACGCGCATTATTGATAATAAATTTCCTCAGTCATCCACACGAAAACTATAGTTAAGTTGATTGGTGGTAAACTCATTTATTTTTTCATTCACGACAAGTGCATCTGCGCTACTGTTTGAAGTCGGACCAGTGTCTGACTTCCAAGACTCAAGTGCACTTAAACAGGCTTTCAAAAGACCGTCTGTTATATCTACATTTATACTCGTTTCAAGACTTGAGTAGTTGAGTATTTCATCACAAAAATAAATATGCGGATGAGACTCGTATACCTTATCCATAGTCTCATCTTTTTCTGTTGCGCGTTCGCTTACAACCCGAACTCGCGGAAATCGAAGCGCGGAATGAACGCGTTCATTTTCAAAAATACTGTTTTCATAAAAATGCACATTCAAAACTACTTTTGACTTTGATATTATATCAATAAGGTCTTTTCCGAACATTCCATTTACTCCTGTAATATAATAGCCTCTACGCTCAAGGGAGGTTTTCAACTTTCCCAAAATAATGTTTCGCCTAGAATTTGGAGACCCGTAAAATAAAACATCAATGCTGCCTTCTTCACTCGCATTCAACTTTTTAATAAGCATACTATTTTCATGAATGTTCAAAATCGGAGGAATAAGTACGCGGACCTTGTTTTGGTTTTGAAGAAAAGCGGGATAATATTTTAAATTCACATGCGAATAGTCAAATGTAACAAAACTATGTTGAATCAAGCGACATAGCAAAGCATTAAATGTTAGTGGTGGATGTGCGTTCCCGGCACCTTTGTCATTCAACTGTTCCAGCTGATAGAGTACATACTTTCCTGGAGGAGGAAGACTGGACACACAAGAAACTAACAGGTGAGGAATTAAAATGAAAAGAAGTTCGTCGGGGCGAGCTAAGTTTGTCTGGCAGTCGTATACGGTAATAGACCGTCCCACCACAAGTTGAGTTGTTGAGATGCCCAGTTTTGATTTTAATGTGCAACTTATTGCGCGCGCCAAATTTTCTACATGTTTTGTTGAAAAAATAGAAACGGTTTTAAATTTTGTAAGTTTAGTATTTGCTGTCGACATTTGTCTACATAAGTGTATTCTATTTGTATATACTTATGTACTTTATGTATATTTATGATTACATCATTGTATTTTAATCATTGAAACAGTTCCAAAATATCAACATGTTTAAAAATGGTTTTGTTGGTTATACTCGGATAGCTTTTTACTTTCAACAAACTTATAAACGTAATGTTGTTCAAAATATTTATCCATTCATCGGTCGACGACAACATGGGGTGACCGTTTTTAATAATGATGTAAATATTTTCAGAAATTTCATCCAGTTCGTTTGTTTTTCCGGCAACTTTTAAGTTTTCATTCAACATGCGCTGCAGGCTCAAAACAATGTCAATGACTTCGCCAGTTGAAACAATACCCTCCTTCATAAGATTCACTATAAACAGCGACATTGCTTTTCGCTTATCATTTGACTTGTTTATTTCGCAGAACTTGTCGTAGTCCTTTTTAGGGTCAACATAGTCAATCGTTTGAAACAATTTCATATAGTCTTTCATACTTGCTTCAAAAATTGGCTTGAAAAAGTCGTGGCTTTCAATCAAGTCCTTGTACAGCATTGCATACGTGTGAGAGTAAAATTGGTTAGAACTTGCCGTATTAAATATTGAGTTACCAATTTTCAACAAACTCTCTTCATCCGCATTATTTGCCACGAGGGTTGAAATCTCATTTAAAATCGCATCACGCATTTCGGCATAGTTGTCACTCGTGATTCGATTCAAACTTGAACGAATCACGCTAATGTTTGACTCAATTCCTTGGCTTCTTGCCAGCTCCGTTGCTTGAAATGCACGTATTGACTCCCAATCTTCATCGGTTATTTGTTGACTGTCCGAGCGACGCGTACCACTACTGTTCGTCGTACGTTTACTATCTCTATCTGTAGACCAAGACGACCCGTGAAAACCGCTTCCGCCGCCTCCTCCTCCTCCTCCAGATGTCGTTGATGTATTGTTTGTTAACGAACCAATCACCGACTTATTTTTTGGAAACGTCGGTGTTTTAACGTACGTTGGCGCGCCCACTTGGTCTGCTATTTTTGAGACAAGTGCCACCACATCTGGATGAACAACATATTCAAATCCATTTTGAATGATGCGCTCAAAATCAGACAGTGTATACTGTGCAGTAATAAGTGGTGAAGAACTGACTTTGGCCATATTAAAATTGAAATTTGGCGTCTGTGGTTATGATGTCTATGTCTGGGTGTGTAGTAAGGTAATTTGACACATAGTATCTATATTGTTTTTTATTTTTATTCATTTTGAAAATTTTAAATAAAAAACATATTAGAAATATTGGTATATGATATGATAATAAAATAAGATTTATTTTTGTTTTGCATGATGCAAACCGGTTTAGTCGATTCTGATGCTGTTGGCCATCCATCCTACCGGAGACTAACATTTATTTCCACAGATGCATGCGATTTTTGCGATAAAGTTGAACACCCAGGACCGTATCTGTACTATATATCAATCGAAACTAAAAATGGGTGGGTAACGTGCGCAAACGAAGCTTGTAAAAAAAAGGGCGAAGAAGCGCTGGACCACTACATGAAAACCAAAGCTTACGGCAAGGCCAATGCATTAAAAGGAAAGTGCATTAAAATTCAACGTTCTTCCGGAGTTGTAGAAAATGACTGGAAGCTTTCGCAGCAATTTGTTGAGCCGTTGATTGACGACCATGGGGTAGAACGAGTGTGTGTTGTAAATGCAACCAATGAAATTGAAAAGTGGGTTAACGTTCATAAACTTATCGAACTTAACCACTCATGAAATCATGAAATAAAACATTCATTCAACAATCAAAAACAAAACTACTTACTTGGTTTTGTGCAAACACTGGGGTTATTTGAAATGCCGTCCCAGTTCACTCCACACGATTTTGACCACTCGTATTTTTTGCACAGCCCGTCTGCGCCGGAGTATGTCTCACTGCTTGGGTCAATTGTATTACAAGTTGAATCGAAACTGGACTTGAATACTTGGTTTGTATTTTCACACGTTTTTCCATCTGCTCCAACCACCCAATTGTCGGGACAGTTTGCAATTACCGGCGGCCATTCGCCAATCGTGTTTGCTTTAATCATGCTATATATCACGGTTATCATGAACCCGACGAACAGTACTCCGGCGACTAGCAGCACAATTCGCTGAAAATTGAAATTTTCAAACATTTTTATTTATTTATTTTGTTGTTGTTTAATACAATACATAAATAAAATAATTAACTAGAAATCAAAAATAAATAAATAAACTTATATAATAAAATAAAATAAACTATGTCAAAACGAGATACGCCAGACGGATTGAAAATGACAAATACCAATGCCGCATTTTCATCCAACCTTTCTTCTGTAAGCGGTGGGCGTGTAAACATTATAACGCCTTCCGCTGAACAACAGTTCGCACTGTTTGATAAAATCCACGTGAATCAACCGGTTACATTTCGAAACGCGTTGGATGGTATTTGGGAAGAAACTCCGCTGTCCCGGTTGTTCTTTAGCGCAAAAAATATCCAAATCATTCAAAATGGGATTCGCGCCGGAGTTCATGCCATGTCCAACGGCGAGTACGTGATTCCCGTTCAAGATGAAGATACCGTCAAAATCATTATGCGGTCGATATACTTACAAAATGCGGCAAACTTGCCGTTCAATTTAACCGACCAAATTGTCGCGCTGAATGACTTGGTGTGCGAGTACGCGGTTCCGCGCATTTACAACGAGGCGCGCGGATACTTGGTATACAAACAAGACATTAGTACCATGTATACGCCAATGGCCCGTCCACATTATAGCGACTACAAAACCAACAGCTTGCAATTGAAGCCGTGGTATTGATTTGATTTTTGAATTCTTCGGAAAAACGTAAAATGTAAAATGTAAAATGTAAAATGTGTTTGAAATCAATGGTTTATATTCTATACGTAATGTAAACATTGATTGAATATAACTATTAAATATGTCGGGTTCTTCTTCTCTTGCAGGTTCCATTTCAAGTTCCCTCATTTCAGTTTCAACTCTTCCTCCTAAGTCTCTTTCTTCCTCTTCTTCTTCTTCTTCTTCTTCTTCTTTTTCTTCCGTTAGTCCTTCTGATGTTTCAGGAGATGTTTCAGGAGATGTTTCAGGAGACGTTTCAGATATTGCCGATGTTGCCAATCTTGCCGATGTTGCAGATGTTCCGGATTCTCCTAAACTACCCAAACTACCAACAAATGCAACATGTGTTCCATTCCGGCACGACCCGTGGGCGTTTTACCGGTGCGTGTTGCGAGGGTACATGCTGTCTCTTTTGTTGAAAGATGAAGACGAATCAACCAAGGCTGCAAATCGATTAAAAATTGGCCGATTGTTGAACGGCGGTACGGAATACAATGTGCGAAATATGGTGAACGTGTTCACGTTTGACGGGGTTACACTCACCGAATGCGACATGATTTTTGGGATGCTTTCCCGAGTATCCAAATGGGCCGAGTATAAGCTGAAAGCCGATGTTCCCAACGAACCTGGAGAAGAATCCAACGGAGACTACTATATGGAACAGCTGAAAGACTGGTTTTCCGGTGCTAAAAAGTTGAAGAATGCTAGTGAACTGCCAGAAGGTTGTGACAAGATTGTTTTTTTACAAAAACTCACAGAAGAAATACTGTTTCCTGGAAGCGGAGTTCTTATTACGTACACGGTGATAGATGCAATGTACAAATTATTCGAAATGACACAAACGACTAACGCTGGTGTCAAAGAATATATTGAGTATATAATCCCAAGCAACATGGATGGTGGGGAAATACCGCGGGTATTGAAGCGGAATCGAGAGAGTATTGATGATAAAAATTATTTTACTCTGGATGAATTTTTGAAAGGTCTGATAGACCCTGCTTCTACATGCTATGACTGGATAATTGCAGGGGTTGTTCCCGCAAAGTCTCCGCAACAAACCGGCGGAGGCAGGTTTGGCGACGCAATTGGAACTGCGGCTAAAGCAGTTGGAACTGCAGCAGCAAGCGGAGCCAAAGCAGTTGGAACTGCAACCAAGGAGTTTGCACTAGATACAGCGACACGAATAAGAAATCTCAAGAATATAATCAAGTATCGTGTCAATGCTCAAATCCTAGTAAAAAGATTAAATGCAACTCAGTTAGCACTTCTCGTTTCAAATACATCATACCCTACAGGTATTTATCCATCAAGTACATTCAATACACGAATTTTTATTATCACATATACTACAAGCGGTCATCAAATTCAGTCGGTATCACCATGCGATAAACCTCCGTCTAATACTTTTGGTATGCATATGCGAGACCTAATTATTTATATGGGACGAACTGACAAGAATCCTACTGTATATGTTGTAGACCCAAATCGTATTACCAAAGACACTACATTTGTCTCATGGTTCAACGACGGAAAATCGATTCAAGAAATCAACGAATATATTACATCTGCTAATTGTCCTGGGTTGGTTGATGCTGCTGCTGCTTCTGCTGCTGCTGCTTCTGCAGTGGCAGCTCCGGGCGGCGGAGGTTCAAAAAAAACAAGAAAACGTCAAAGTGGTGGTCAGGGGCTCGGCAGCAAAATAAAAGACTTTGGAAATCGTACACGAAAGGCCATTTCCGATAAATATGCAATCGGTAAAGAAAAAGTGTCAGACGCGTATACAAAAGGTAAAGTTGAAATGGGTCTAGCATCAGGTACGGTAATGCGTCAATTAAATTACAAAAAAAGAGGACTTTCGAACGGACCGATAGATTTACTGCACGATATCAAAAAAATAAACTCAAACGAGGAAGCTGCTAGTTCGGGTCCTAGTCCGGGTCCTACTAGTCCGACAGGTGTTGTTACGATTCCAACTAAGGACGTGCCTTCCATGACGGTAGAGGAATACTTTGAAAAGTTGTCAGTTCCCGTAAAAGTGAAAGTTCAAGATGGCGAGTCATCGTCGTACCGCCAAGTCATGCCAGAAGTTTGGGGTCATCCGCTTCTCATGCTTATCCCGCTTGCACGCGCACTTCAGTGCGACATTGCAGTGTACGAACGTAGTGCCGAAGTCGAATGCAATTCGGCCAATTTACAAATTTTGTTTCATGCAACTTGCGGTGAACGTAGCGCGCCACTGATTCAAATTGTGGATAATAATACCAGCGAACTATCCACTTATCCCATATTCTTGAAAACCCAAATCGAATACATGTCCAACTTTTCTCTCATTGTGGATGCGGATATTTATCGCGAATCCATGCAAGCGTTGCTTCAAAACGATAAAGTCATGAAACAAAAAGAAGAGGGCGAAGCAAACCAGCCCAAGTTGAAAGAATACTTGAACTTGCGGTACCGAGAACAACAACAACTCAAACGCGTCGAAGAAAAAATAGTAACTATTGGCGAAGAGCTTGAAAAATTGGAAACGAGAGAAAAGGCATTTTCGACTATAGAGAAAGAATCGAAAGAAACAGTTGCTGAAGTCAATAAAGTTGCAACAGAAATTACTTCAAAAGAGACTGCAGAAGGTGACAAAAAATCAGAAAAACTTGAAACTGAATTGCAAGATGCTGGGGTTGATACGCTATGGTGGAAACCGCGTACGAAAAATGCATTAGAAGCTGCCAAAAGGGTCAAGGAAGGAATCAACAAATATGTGGTTGAGCCGGTGCGTGAAAAGATAAGTGTTGATTACTCGAAAGAATCTCTCGAACGACGTATCGGTGAACTAAAATCTCGGTTTGATGGGTTAAACAAGAAAAAGGAAACACATGAAGCAAAAATAAAAGATTTGGAAACACTCATTCAGGCCATCAATCCAAACATTCTAAAAGTGGAGAAACTCTTGTAACCGTATAAAATATAAAATATACAATATAAAATAAAGAACACCAAAAAAATGAAAACTCGTCGAGTAAGAAATCGAGAGAATGTGCAAATTCGCATAACAAAACGGTTCAAAACAAGGTACGCTACAAAACGCGGTCTCATGTTCAAAAAAAAACCACTCGGTGAAGGATGTGGAGCGTGGTTTCAATCGACAAGCGACCGTCCAATGACCGGCGTGTGGATGAAGAATACGTATATTCCTCTCGACGCAATTGTGGTTGACAAGCAACACCGCGTTTTAGAAACCGTGCAAACCCTGACCCCCTTTTCTGAAAAAGTGCACCGGTTTCGTTCGAACTTGAACAAGCGTGCGGGATTCATTGAAGTGGATGCGGGGTTTGTTGCGGACAACCATATTCGTAAAGGGACGCAAATTGTAATGAAGGTGAAGAAATAAAAATCCATGTACTTTATTTTTTATTCATGATTTATAATAAGGTATGTACGATATGTACGATGTACTGTACAATATAATCAATGACCTGCAAAAATACCGTGATAAGTATGACATGCTTATAAAGCGTTCGGTATATGCGTTCACAGGATGGTTTCTATCATGGGTTCTTTTTTTTATCATGTTACCATTCATGGTTTCGTATTTTGGAAAAGTGAAGGGCGTTTCACTAAACTACGGATTCAGTTGGATTAGCATGGTTGCAATTATACTTGCACTCGAATTTAGAATCTTGAGTTGATGTTCAAAAAAATAAAAATTGAATTATTTGTATAATATATATAAGCAAATTCAATTTTTACATTTTTACATTTTTACAATTTACAAAATATGCCATCAGCAGCTTGTGTCATTTGGAGCGAGAATGGTGATGACTATAAAAATCCACTTATACTGGCGGGAATTGAGTCTCGATATGTAAGAGATACGCATAAAACAGTCAATATAGGTGAGATACGTAAAAGAAAACAGCCGTCATCCTTTGCAAACCTTCGTTTGACTTCATCTCAGTCGTCTAGAGATACAATTCCAATGGAAGAGTTCGAAAGAGTTGCTCGTTCGGATTTTCCAGTGGTAAGTAGTAGTAGTAGTAGCAGTAGTGCAAAAATCGACGACTACTTAAGTCAAGCTAAAGTAATATTTGGAAAACGTGCAATTGCATTAGAAGAATTATATGGTACGCGGGTTCAATTTGATACGCCAAGTTTTGATGCGGGTGTAGGCATCTACAGTGTTAACTATAGATGGATTGCTCATGCAACTCACTTTGGAATAACAAAGGGTCAAATTGAAGGTGCTGAAACACCACTCCAGGCCATCACCAGAGAAATTGGTGAAGAAACAGGAGTTAAGTTATATCAAAGTACACTTGGTGATGGTTTAAGCGAACTAGGTACGCGAGACGGATGCACGTTTTTTTCGTTAAAGTTAACCGTTAAACAGGTTGAAATATGGGAGCAAACGATTGCCAAACGACTTGATAAACATCATGGGGAGTTATTTAACTTAGCATTTGTACCCAGAGAACGGTTGAAAAGCCATTTCAGCGGAAAACAAATGAACCAAAAAACAAAAACTGGTTTGAAACTATATTCTGGAAGCCCAGATAGTCCCGGTAGTTCGGGTTCAAGTGCCCACGGCGGCCCAGCTTCTCACGGACATGCGCATGGACGAACATCGGGAAAAGGCGGTCGTAGTAGAAGGTTACGTTCAAAAAAACGTGTTCAAAAATCAAAAAAACGTGTCCGCATGTAAAAAATTGATTGTTATTATTGGGTATGAGCCAAGCAGCCCGAAGCAGCCCGATGCCATTCGAAATTGAATACACCCACATTTCACCATTATATGTATGGATATTGTTCATTGCATATAATTGGCTTCAATCTAACTTCAACATTTATGCTTTATTGAATGCGTTAATCTCCCTAGACTACCGGGTACTTATTGTCATCATAAATGTTGTTGGGATTTACTTGTTTCTTCGCTACGCCAGAATCGAACTTACCCTCCGAATACAAATGAACAATACGTAAAGTTTATTCCGAAAAGATTCGAAAATATCCGGAAAAAACCCAAAAAAACGTGACTGAACCCCCAAAACGCGCCGCGCTTCCGAACAAGTCGCTTACCAGAAACGCTGCGGCGTTTTTTTTGTTCTATGGTCAAAAAAACGTCGTAACAAAAAAAAGCGCTTTTTTCAACTTTTTGTTAGCATTTGCGTGCAAAACGCGCCCGCGTTCTATGCGTTCTAAAAAACATAGAACGCGGGCCAAAAAAACCGGTTTTTGGCAGTTTTTGCAAAAAATGGTCAAAAAAGTGATTTTCCTAGAAAACGCTCTCATTTTCAAAAAAAAGTTTTTCAGTTTGTGATGATAAAAAAAAAATTTTTTTTTCGGAAACTTTTTCGCGATTTCGAATTTTGGACATACTTTTTTATGTCCATTTTTGACTTTCTCAAAAAAGTTTTGGAAAAATGGATTTTTTCGATTTTTGGATTTTGGAATTTTTGGATTTTGGAATTTTTGGATTTTTTTGGATTTTTGGATTTTTTTGATTTTTTGGATTTTTGGATTTTTTTGGATTTTTTTGGATTTTTGGATTTTTTACACTTTCATATATACGGAATACGCTAATATCAAAAGTGAAACAATATTGGACGACCAGCACCAACGTGCACCAAACGTGTCATTTGAGTAGTTGATAATAAATGTTGCGATAATTGGCAATGAAAGTATATATTTTATGGCATTTGATGGAATACCTACAATAATAGGTGCCAGTAAAAAGAAAATGAATAATATACGAAAAATGGGATGTATTTGAATTTGACACCACTGCAAGTACCCATCCATATGCGGTAGAGTATTTAAATAACACTTGTATGGCCAGTACGTTAGTATGAATGTAACGAATGCAGCAAGTGCGTACTCAAAGTACCGACTTCGCCATCCAAACAAATGGTTTACACCGAAGTAGCCTACCAACAACTCACATGACAGCACAATCGGTATAGCGTATCGTGAGATATAGTCATTCAATACTTTATTTTTATTATGAATACTCCACCATATCCCTGCATCGATGACTTGGATGAGAGAAATCGTAAACATAAGTGCCGCTGCAAAAAACACTTCTTTGGCATTGTATATTTTTACAGATAATATTGCACACGTGAGCGTGAACACAAACGTGGAAAGGGATGTTTCAAGTGTTTTACACATTATATACGTATACGTATAAAACATTTATTTTTTATTTTTTTTATTTTTTTTCTATAATTTTGAAACAAATTCTGGATATGTAGCTATTTGAAGTTGTGCATTGGTTGATTTTTTAACGTATACATATGTTGAAAACCGGTCCAGGTACTGACCTTGTTGCAAGAGCGCCGTTATTTTGTTGCGCTCGTATGGAAGCAGGGTACGTAGGTTTTCAACATACACTGTATCATCATATCCAACAAACACGATAGGACGTAAAAAATAGCGTAACAAGTTGCAGTTCGGTACATACTTTCGAACCACTAAATGCGTCACGTGGTTCAATAAAAAAACCAGTCGCGTTAATTCGGCCTGGTTCGCAGCCGGGTTTTGTTTGAAGGATTGAATCGGGAAACATAAACTAAAATAATGGTACACTTCTTGGTTGGTGGTACTGTTTTTATAAACATGCGGATATACTCCATCTAAACTGATTTTTTGAAACCCAGCGCATTCGGCCGCGCTGGTGAAATCCCTCATGTACGTTTTCTGGTACGTAATCAACTTGTCTTCTGGTGTGAACGCTTGGTACAAGTCACCACAACTTGTCAGTGGCCGAGAATCAACATAGATAAACCTAGAAACGCTACTTTGTAAATCGGCAACCGGGTCAAAATCAGTGCCGCATCCAATATAAAGTGCGCATCCATTCGCAGTCATTGACTGTTGTATATATTGTATTTGTGTATTTGTGTTTTATATACAAAATATACAAAAATATATTTAAACGTTTTCACGTTTTCATAATGTTTACTGCCGACTTCTGTTATAAATCGTAAAAAAATTGAAATGTTTTTTGTATTCGAAGTATTTGAGTAGTAAAGTTTCAATCATCATCGTGTTTACGACCTGAAAATGCAAATTACCGTTTACGCCGTTGTCGTTTTTGACGATTCCGTCGAACTGCACCCAAATCTTTACAAATCATACGAAACAGCGCGCGAAGCAGCGTTAGAAAAATACAAGGAGATACTGGACGAAGAAAGAGCCGATGTCGCTGAATATGGTGGAGACATGGCATCTCAGGTTGATGTCGAAGAAAATCCAAGCGGCGAGACCAAACTTTACGTGGAGAAGGAAATATACATAACAATAAAACGCTATGTGTACACAGTCGAATGATTCATTCATATTGCAAAAATTTGGCATTGCATGCAGTGGTTTAGCATGCATTTTTTATTGTGTTTGTGTTTATGTACTGGAACAGGCTCTTTCTAAAACGACTGTAGTCGGGGTCGTCTGTGTCCATCACCTTTGATAAGTACACGAAGTTATTATAAAACAAAGTCGCGCTTTCTGATGAAGGTGCATCCTGCGGATGTTTTGAAATTTCATTGTACACCGTATTCAAATCCGAAAGCGCTTCTTGGTGGCGCTGTTGAAACATACCTTCGTACAAGGACACGCTCAAATAGTTCATCATGGATGCCATAAGTAGAACGACTTCATGAACCACAACAATTGGATTTGTTTCCGCATCTGTACCTGTATCCGTATCCGTTTCCGTTTTCGGTTCCGTTTCCGTTTCAGACATATATATAAAATTAGAAATGGCTAAAATATAGTACAGTTGGCAGCTTTAAGTTGTATTTTGCATAATATATATTTCACAGGAAACAACTTAAAGACATACTGCTTTGTAATGGTAGGAATGAGCCCGAGTAGCCGGGTCAGTGTCCTGTTATTACCGGCATGGCGCAGCGGTAAGCGCGCGGGGCTCATAACTCCGAGGTCATCCGATCGAAACGGATTGCCGGTATCCTTCCAATTTGCCAGTTTTAAAGAAACGGGTCGTCATAGCTCCAGCGACGGTAAACGACGAGCAACTTTATTTGTTACCGGTATAGCTCAGCGGCAGAGCGTCTAAAAACACCGTCTTCTTCCCCCTGTTGACCGTATGGTCTGACCTGAGGATGGTTATCGCCTTATAAGCGGAAGGTCACAGGATCGAAACCTGTTGCCGGTATCTTTCCAATTTGCCAGTTTTAAAGAAACGGGTCGTCATAGCTCCAGCGACGGTAAACGACGAGCAACTTTAACTTTATACCGGTGTGGCGCAGAGGAAGCGCGCTGTAAAACATCGTCTTCTCCCTTCTTGACTCATTCATAGTCCGACATGAAGATGGTTATGGCTTACAACCCAGAGGACGTAGGATCGAAACCTACCGCCGGTAACATTTTTAATTTGCCTGTTTTACAGAAACAGGTCGTCATTTGCCTGTTTTACAAAAACAGGTCGTCAAGCTGGACGTAAAACGGAGCAAAGTTAAACCGGGGTGGCGCAGGGGCAGCGCGCGGGGCTCATAACTCCGAGGACATAGGATCGAAACCTATCTCCGGTATTTATTATTTTGACAGTTTTAAAGAAACTGTATTGTTTGACGTAAACGAATGTAAGACCACTCCCGCGGCGGGCAGTAAACGTCGTCGAACTATTTTTTGACTTGTTAAAAGTCTGGCTTGTTTGATGGTTATCTCTTTCTCATTAAAAGGCAGGCGTAGGATCGATACCTACGGGTGGTATATTGTCAGGCTCAGAGACGTTAAACAGAGTGGGGATGGACTCGTTGTCAAGTTTTGACATCAAAAGTTTGAGTTAGAACGGTACGAGATAGTTGAGCGCGAGAGTGGGGCGCTCAACACCTAAACGCCGTTTGTCGTGAGAACAACAAGATGTAATTCGGTTTGTTTATCCAGACGTAATTCCATGGGTGGTCTGGCATACTGCATTGTATACTTCTCAAACAAACATTATCCCATGAACACCCCACTTGACCGTGAGCCACTGTTGCCGGTCCGAACGTTCATGGGTTACCCTTATAATTAAGAACCCTCTTTAAGCAGCTACTTTCACTAGTCGTTGCGCTCTCTCCCTCTCTCTACATGAGAATATGAGAATATGAGAATAGGAGTTTTTGTATCTCGGTCATAATATTTTTAATATTGAACTATGCCGCACTACCTATGCCGCACTCTGCCACACTATGATGCAGTCTGTCGCACTCTGCCGCACACAATGTAAATCGTTATACCGAGCATTCAAATATACAAATACGAATATTCTGTTTGGACACCCACCCAATTCAATACAATAACCTTAATTCTTAATTGAATTATTAATTTTCCTAATTTTATTGCCATATAAGGCAACAAAATTAACATGTTTCAACTTTAATAATTGTAAATTTTAATAAAAAAATGTTGTCAGATAATATAAGATAAGATACTTCCCATTAAAAAATGAGCAGAAAAGTGAAGCCATATAAAAAACACCGGTATCAACGCCATACAAAAAAAATATCTCAGTTTGGTGGAGGTGAAACGTATACACTGAACGGTATAAGTTGTAAAGATGATAGTGACACTACAGTATTTGATAACTTGAATGCGAAGTTTAACGGCTCGACTCAAGTAACCATAACGAAAAGTAAATGTGAAGTTATTAATGCTAGTGATGATACATCTGGACGACAAGATAGCCAGATGTTTTACAATATAACGGTTACTATAAATGACGACGTTGTACAAAATCTTGAAAAACTAAAAGACTTTGCGAAAACTAAAAATATTGATTTATTTGACTCAAAAGATAAAAAGGTTGATACATCCCCGCCAACAAACACAATTATTAGCAAAACTGTTCCAAACAAAGAAGTGATAAGTTTTTTATCTAGACAGATGCCTTATTTAATAGCCAACCAAAAAAAAGTTACAAAGGTTAATGTGCCAAAGAGCAATATGAGTGAGTTTGAAACAGCATTAAAAAATGATGCAAAAAACATTGGGTATAAAAAAACCACTATGGTAGTTGTTAGAAGTTGTGATTATGAACTGACAACTCCCACTGACTATAATTTTGATACTATTAAACCGTTTCTTAACCCTCCTGATGTTGTACCAGACCCAGTGGAATACCGTACGGAGATTACAGTACCCGCCGATAATTTGAATGCACTTAAATATGCTGCACAGAAATACAAATTGACTGTGAAAGATGCAAAAGGGAATTCTTTACCTTCGTTAAATAGTTCCGACCTTAAAATACTCGAATCAAAATTTGAGGCAACTGATACTGGAAGTTCGAGATATACTCTTAAAAATGTACCTGCTAAATTGCAACAAGATTTAGAATACAAATTAAAAAGTGCCGACCTTAAAGTAAAAATCCAAACATCAGATGTTAAAGATAATAACGTCAATCTAACTGTTGAAACAACTAGTCAGGGATTTAAAGTACTCGAAGAATTTGCGACTAAAAACAAGTTGGAGCCCCCTAAACCTATAAAAGAAGGAGAACCTTCTCGACCATTTGAAAACGTAATTGAGGAAGGATTAAAAAACCCTATTGTAAAGGAAGAACCATATGATGATGTTAAGTTTAACAAATTATATAGCACGTTAGTTGAAGACAATCAAAAAATGAAGGTGGGCGGCGTTCCATTAATTAAAAAACCTACAGAATTAAAAGACAAACTAGCGCTTTATAACCTATTGTTGAAAATAGATTCGATTATACCACCTGATGATAACAAAGGAACCATCTCTCTCTTGACCAGACGTACTTATGTGGCGACTTTTTTTATCACTATTGCAGAACTACAAAAAAATCCTAAAAGTGACCTTACTCCAGCCGTTCTCAATAATACGCCAGCTGCAAAGTTTTTTAAAAAGTTATATGACGTAGAAAAGCCTGAAGGGATGATTGCTGCAGCTGGACGACTAATTCCAATTATCTCAACAATTAGAGATTATTATACTGGAAAACACACCGTAAGTTTTGACTCGAAAGCGATTGGAGAAGAAGCCCTCCGACAACAAGTAAAGGATGTTGAAACTGGAGTTGAAAACGAGTTTGCGCTTATGTCAGCATTTATTGGAACCAAGTCGCAAAAAGTAGCAACCAAAACAGCGCTTCTTGCTGGTATGGCTACCGGGTTGTGGGCGCTTGTTTCAAAAATTCAACAAAATCCAGAGACATCGGCAATGCTTATGGCAGGTATTGCCGCAGCTGGACCTCAAGCAATAATTATCGGAGGTATAATTGCAGCAGTTTCTGTATCGTATTACGTCTTTCTTAAAATCCAGGACAAGTACGCAAAATATTTTATTTTGATTCGAACCATGAATGAGTATATGATTGTACTGAATAAAATCGACAGACTGGTACGTCTTTCTGTACGTATAAGTGAACGTTATCACTTTGATGTGAATGTGAAAGAAATTGATGCACAGCTGAAAGTATTGTTCAAACGTTTTGACAAAATGTTGAGCGAAGATGATGTAAGTACAATTGAACAACAGCTGAGTAAACAAACTACTATTCCTGATTTGGGTACAGCAGCAGCAGAAGCAGAAGCAAAAGCAGAAGCTGCTGCAAACGCAGCAATGAACGCAGAGGGTACCAAGGACAATACTGGAAAAATCGGTGGAGGGTTAGGAGATTTTATGTTCAGATTTACGTTTGATAATGAAATGTGGAATCAAAAATTGAACGATGATGTTGTGAAACTGAATCTTTATTTTACAACGGCAATGACCGAATTCAGCATGATATTGAATGTCATACAAATGGGGTTTTTAACAAGTGATATAGCCGAAGATAAAGTAAAGCTAAAAACTACAAATGAATTAATAAACCGGAGTACGGAATACAGGAAAATGGTAACTGGAATATTGCTGAATGACATATTGAAGTTACGAGTAGATTTTTCATACTGTAATCGAGGTGGTAAACTTACGAATACAAAAGATGAAGGTATTTGTTTGGACCCTGAAAATATGGGAACTGACGCTGTAGGAAATAGGCGTAGTAAATTTAAAGAAAAATTACATGGACTTATGGAACATTTGGTCGAAGTATTGAATTCCAAGACTTGTCCGTATCCACCTGATATTAAAAGCAGAATACACACAGCAGTTGTAGAACCTTATAAAAAGATGATACAAAATGCTATACCAACATTTGGTCCTGGAAATAAGTTTTACCTTACAGAGAGTGCTAGTTTAAGCCAAGATGATATTAAAACTGCCAAAAGTAATGCTATATCTAATTTGAACCAAACAAATTTGAAACAAACAGGTGGTTGGTTTTTTAATAAAGTCCTTAATACTGACCCTTCTCCAGAACGAGATATAAAAATTAAAGAGGAATTAAAATTTAGAGCATATGACTTTGTAACGGATGATAACTTGAAAATTTTTTTAATGGGAGTTGATAAGTTTGTAAAAGCAGAAAATGAACCATCTGTAAAAGAAAAGGAAGAGGCGAAACAAGTTGCAAACGAAATGTTTAGTGATGAATCACTTACAAAATCTATATCATATGAAATGGCAAAACAGCAACCAGAATTGAATGCAGTGAACGCTAAAATACAAGAACGTACTGGTGAAACCTGGAGGGAGGTATATATTACTGGTCCTGCTGCTGCTGAAGCAAAGGCTGCTGCTGAAGCAAAGGCTGCTGCTGAAGCAAAGGCTGCTGCTGAAGCAAAGGCTGCTGCTGAAGTTAAAGCTGAAGCAAAAGGTGGCCGGCGTTTGACGCGGAAACGCATTTTCAAACTGAAAAAGAATCATCATCATCGTCGCGTGACTCGAACTCGAGTCCCATTCAAATCGGCCGCAGCCTTACTCAAAGTTTACCATAAGAAATAAAGTTAAAATTAATTTTGATTTATTTTAATTTTATTTTTATTCATTTATAGTATAGCATTCCTCAAAATCTCAAAATGGTCAAAACCAAAACCAAATCTAAATCCAAAAGACTTCATCGCCGTAGCCGTAGTCGTAGTCGTAGCCATAGCCGTACATATAAATATGGCGGTGCGGGTGCCAAACCAGCCGTTACTAAAACGATGCTTACAAAAATGTTGAATGGAAAAACATTGAAACCGAAAAAAGATAAGTCGCATAAAAAAGGAGACAGTACCAGCGACTGGGCTGCTGCAAATTCCAGAGATATGGTTGTAAAAGGGGATGATGGACAATAAATGTGTAATTACATAGTTATAAGTATTTCGATTTAGATATAAAGACAATTTAGCATAACCAAATGAGCTCGATTAGCTCAGTTGGTTAGAGCACGGGTCTTATGAGCCCGGGGTCACGGGTTCGAGTCCCGTATCGAGCATGAAATGAAATGATGAAATGAAATGAAAAAAATAATATGAAAAAAAAAACAAAAAATATGTTTTTACGAACCGGTTTAAACATATTTTCGTATTTTTTAGTACACTTTTTATATCTATCTCATGTCGAAGAAGGACGCGCGGTTCATGCGTCTGGCATACAATATTGGCTTGCAGTCCAGTATCAATATTCGGCACGGGTGCGTGGCCGTGCTGAACGGCAAAGTCATCGCCAAAGGGTTCAATCATGAACGCTGTTTTTCAAGCGACGGGTTCATTCAGCAAACGTGGTGCTGCCACGCCGAAATTGATGCGCTAAGGAAACTGTGTTACTCCATGGCGGGCGTTTCAGACACATCGGGTGTTTTTTTACCCGGAGAACGTAAAGTATCCAAACTGCTGTCCAAAGTAACGCTGTACATTGCCCGAGTCCCGGGGTCCGAATCCGACCAACAACACCATCACGCATCAAAAAGTTCGGCCCCGTGCACCAACTGCATGCACACGCTTCGCGCGCTCGGAATAAAGAACGTCGCATTCATTTCCAAATCCAGCGAGTTTGTAAAGTGCCGTCCGTCCGAGTACGCGGATGCCGACCTTCACGACACTGCCGGTCGCCGGTCCTGGATAAAAAAGTTTGGGTTTGGGATGCTGTCCATTCCCGACATGGGCTACGTGAAAATATGCAAACACACTTGAACAAATGGAATAAATATGTAGGTGTAATATATGTATATCACACAAAAACGAAAAAAAAAGTCGAAGAAATTGACACGGATACAACTTTTAAGAAGGGCACGTATAAAAAAATACGAGCAATGTCGAGACACGAAATGCACGCCCGAATGGATTATGGATAAGGAACTCAAAAATTATTCCAAAACAGTGAAAAGCAAGTGCGGAAGACTACCCAAAAATATAAATGCAGTATCAGACAAAGAGATGCGTGCACACGCGAAATGCACGTCCAAGCTGTATGCTGTATCTCGTTATAATGACTTGTCAAAGGAACAGATGCAGTGTGTGAAAAAAAATTGCAACTATGATGAAGTTTTTAGTTTTTAGTTTTTAGTTTTTAGTTTTTAGTTTTTAGTTTTTATAATCGTTGGTTTGGTTTTGGATTTGATTTTGGTGAACAACTTCATTTTTTATGTGTTGAATGTAGTTTTTCCAGTATTGCAGTCGCAGCTTGTGCCACTTGTACTCTTTCCACTTGGACACCATGTCGGTCCAAACGCGTTTCAAATCATCCACCGTCAACTCCGCAAATTTGAACCAGTCGCTCACTATCCACACAGGCAAGTCGCGGTACACTTCATTGATTGGCAAGTCCTGAATAATCGGGATTCGGCCCAAACACAGCGCCTCCCATGCACGGTGCGTGTCGTATCCGTTCCCCGGCGGGCACAGCACAAATGCGCTGTTATTGCACGACCGCCAAAACTCGTCGCGGGTTTGCTGAGGCAACCACGTAATCCATGGCGTGTTTTTGCACGCATGGTATATGGGTTGTCGCAGCTCTGCCCGCCGTTCAGGAGCATCCATCGCCAAATGAAAATTGGTAACGACGCTGGAGCAGTTTGTATCGTAAATGGAACACATGTTCATTCGAATCGATTGCAACAGTGCCTCTTGGTCCAACGCGGTTGCTGACGCGCCCCATTCGTGGGGTTCCTCCCCTTCTTCAGCGCTCCATAACAGCGTGTGGTAATCCAACCCGATTGGAAGGTGTTTCCATTTCGAGGTCTTGTCCGTTTCACAACAGTTTTGAGCCAACACTGCCAGAATATTGGGGCTCGTTTTCACTTTTTCAAAGACCCACTTTGAATATCCGAATGGCGCTAAGTGGTCATCTCCGCCTACCACGATTATAACTGGCGCTTTGTAAGTATCTATTAGTTGCATTAACCTTTTCATTTGTCGGCAGTTGGTATATACGGTTGTACCAGCTTGCGATATGTTTGGATTCCATGTGTACATTAATTTGTATCTGCCGAAAGGTACGACGGTTTGGTCGCAAAGAAACGCCAAACCGTGCGTTGAAACGTATTCACACTGCAGTTCCAAATGGTTAGATGGATTGCGGTTCATGTCAAATATAATACAAATATCAAGTCTATGGTTTAAGTATTTTTAGTTATCATTGAAAAATCCCCGAAAAATCCCCGAAAAATCCCCGAAAAATTGTGACTGAAACCCCAAAACGCGCCGCGCTCCCGAACAAGTCGCTTACCAGAAAAGCTGCGGCGTTTTTTTTGTTCTATGGTCAAAAAAACGTCGTAACAAAAAAAAGCGCTTTTTTCAACTTTTTGTTAGCATTTGCGTGCAAAAAGCGCCCGCGTTCTATGCGTTCTAAAAAACATAGAACGCGGACCAAAAAAACCGGTTTTTGGCGGTTTTTGCAAAAAATGGTCAAAAAAGTGATTTTCCTAGAAAACGCTCTCATTTTCAAAAAAAAGTTTTTCGATTTGTGATGATAAAAAAAAATTTTTTTTTTCGGAAACTTTTTCGCGAGTTTGAATTTTGGACATACTTTTTTATGTCCATTTTTGACTTTCTCAAAAAAGTTTTGGAAAAAGTGGATTTTTTGCATTTTTGGTTTTTTACATAAAATAAAATTATCCCGCAGTTTTTCAAAATTTATTTCGCGGAGCTTCGCCCGCTCCACCAGGTGCACCCTTGTAGCTTCCGAACTCGTTTAGTTGAATGACTCCCCAAAAACGGGTACCTCGCTGTTTGGAAATTTGTAGTTTCTGAGAGTACTGCATTTTGGTAGACATTCCGGATAGCGCGTTGTTTGCAGCTATGGATGACTTGTTATCAAGCAACTTACATACGTACCGAGGTTTTGTAGTGTTTTTTCCTTTAATGAGGGGTTGTGCACTGGAAGTTGTGGTTTGGCTTTGATTGCCTTGGCCGCTGCTAGTCGTGTGGTTTGAACAGTTTGCTGGAGCTGGAGCTGGTGCTGGTGCTGGTGCCGGTGCTGGAGCTGGAGCTGGAGCTGGAGCTGGAGCTGGAGCTGGAGCTGGTGCTGGAGCTGGTGCCGGTGCTGGAGCTGGTGCTGGTGCTGGAGCTGGTGCTGGAGCTGGTGCTGGAGCTGGTGCTGGTGCTGGTGCTGGAGCTGGTGCTGGTTTAACTTTTTTTGGTTTAGCAGTATTATTTTTTGGTTTTACAGGAGGAAGTGGTATTGGATTAGTTACATTAGTGATAGTATCGTTTACAAGTGTAGTATCTTGAAATAATAAATCTATGATAATAATTGCCAAAGTAGACTGAAAATTTAATAATGCTTCTTGTGGATAATAGGATTGAATGCTTTTTGGAAACTTTCGAACAATATCTTTATAGTTAGTGTAGACAGTGCTCACAATTTCATTAAAATCGGATTTGTCCACATTTTCATTTGTAAGAATTTGATTGATTGAATCTTGAACATCTTGTGAATAATTACTATTTATTAAAGGGCTATTAAATGCTCCTCCTGCTCCTCCTAAATTATATACATCGAAAATATCTTGTAAAAAGCTAAGATCCTTTGGGTCA
>Ga0194118_10002630_pt1 | contig 22294 bp, 3 predicted proteins | sample TA2MahsurfametaG_2_FD_148662 | JGI IMG/M metagenome (GOLD analysis project Ga0194118, IMG submission 148662) | Freshwater microbial communities from Lake Tanganyika, Tanzania - TA2015013 Mahale N5 surface | ecosystem: Environmental > Aquatic > Freshwater > Lake | place: Tanzania: Lake Tanganyika...
CGGCCTCCTCTCGGGTTTCTCAGGGAACCTCGTACACCTCGATGAGCGCCACGCCCGTGGTACCGCCCACGCTGGAGATCTGCGCGGTGTAGGCGCCGGGGGCGAGGTTGATCAGGATCGCGGCATCAGCGGCGTTGGCTGGGAGGGCGAACGCACCCACCTGGGTGGCGGCCGCGGCGATGGCGGAGGCTTCGGCGGAAGCGGACAGGCCGGCGTTCTGGGCGAGGACCGTCGCGCCCGAGGCAACCGAGAGCTGTGGGCGGGCCAATGCCCCGGCGACGCCGAATTGCGCGAGGGCCGGGCCGACGCCGCGGATCAGCACGCGTTTCGGAACCGATCCGCCCACGTAGAATCCGGCGATGAGGGCGTTGTCACCCGCGCCCGCCGTAGCGCGAGTCGCGACGTTCACGACACGCTGGGCGAGCGGAATAGCACCGACCGTGGCATCGTACACTTCAACCAGAGCCACTCCAGAAGCACCAGACTGACCGGTGACCACGGCAGAGTAGGCGCCAGGAGCGAGATTGAGCACAAGCGCGGCGTCACGGCTGTTCGTCTGCAGAGCGAAGGCGCCGACGCGGGCCGAAACCGCGGCGACCTCCGAAGGATTATTGGCGGCGGCACCCCAATCGGTTCCAACGGCGATCGACGTCTGGCCGCGGAACACCTCCAAACGCACCGCCGAGAGTGTTCCACCGACACCGAAGCCAGCAAGGGTGGGTCCGATGCCGCGGATGAGCACCGGCTTGGCATCCGAGCCGCTGACCACAAAACCAACGATCAAGGTATCGCTCGGGGTGCCGGTAAGGCTGCGCGTGGAAACGTTAAGCAGGCGCCCATTACGAGAGTCCGTCGTACCCGCGTAACGAGTGGTTCCGACCGAGATCGAGAGCACCCCCTGCGCGACACTTCCCGCGACCGCAACATTACCCGCGGTTGTTACCGCCAGTTTGCCATCGGCGGCCACCGTTCCGCGGCCGCCGTCGGCCGTGCCGGAGCCGACATTAACCACCAAAGCGTCGCCCGCCGCCCCAAGTAGGGTAAGGCTTTGCGCAGAGCTACCGGCCGCACCCGCCTCGTAGAAACCAGCCACCAAAGCAGTGACGCCCGTGGCGGTCCCAGCCGGGGCGGAGAACGAAAGATTCAGGGAGGAAACCGACCCGGAAACCGTGCCATCCGCCGAGATCACTCCGGCAACGGCGACTGCGGTGTCGGCCGCCGCCCGGTAGGGTCCGTCCACAGCCGCGACGCTGGAACCGACGCGCTGCGTGAAGGAGAAACTGCCCGTGGGGCTGACCCTGAAATCCTTGCTGAACAGGACTGTCTTGGAGGCGGAAACGTAACCGAGGTAAACCGCGGATCGATCGGCACGAACGAGAAGGCCGAAGGATCCGGCACCACCGCCAAAGGATCCGAAATAGGTTCCGGCGACGGGGGCCGCGCCCACGGTGAGACTGGCGGAGTCGGAAGTGACGCTGCCTCCGGCATTCGTCACCACGACCGAGTAGCTACCCGTCTGGCCGGCGGCGACACCCGTCAGGGCGAGCGTCGCAGACGTGGCACCGGCGATCGCCGCGCCGTCCTTGCGCCACTGGTAAGCAAGGGGGCCAGGACCGGAGGCGACCACGAAAAAGGTGACCGAGCCCCCCAACGCCACTGAAGCCGAAGCCGGCTGGGTGGAGATGGTGGGCCCCGCCAGAGACGCGGGATTGACCGTGACCACCGCCTTGGCGCTGTTCACGGCGCCGCCGGCATTGGAGACGTATACGTAGTAAGAACCAGCGCTGGCGGCTGTCGCCGGCCTGATCACGTAGTCAGCCGACTGGGCGCCGATGATCAGCCGGTCATCCTTGAACCATTGGAAGTTGAGACCGGAACCGGTTGCGGAAACCGCGAGGGTCAAGGTCGCGCCCTCAACCACAGATTGGCTGGAAGGGGCGGAAACAATCACCGGCGCGGAGACCGCCGGCCCAACGACGCCGCCCGAGGTACTACCGCCGCCGGAGGAGGCCGCCGCAATGGTGATCGCCAACGTGACCGAGGCGCCGGTGCCCGTGGCATTATTCGCGCTGATCGAAACATTAGCGGTGCCGGCTGCCGCGGGCGTACCCGAAATTAAACCGGAGGTCGTGTTGGCGGTCAGCCCGGCAGGCAGATTGCCGACGTTGTAGCTGGTCGCCGCCGGAGTGGAGGTGATCGTGTAGGAGAAGGGCGTTCCGACGTTCGCCGAGGCGGTCGTCGCACTCGAAATCACCGGCAGGGCACCGACCGTGATCGTCAGAGTGAACGGCGCGCCGGCTCCGGAGGCATTGAAAGCCCGGAGCGTGACGGGGTAGACTCCGGGGACGGACGCCGTTCCGCTGATCTGACCCGTGGCGGAGTTCAAGGAAAGTCCCACCGGCAAACCCGAGGCTTCGAAGGAAGTCGGAGTATTGCTGGCAGTGATCGGGTAGTTGAAGGGGCCGTTGATCGCGACAGTCTGGACGTTGCTCCCGCTGATCACCGGGGCTGTGAGCGCCGGAGCGATCGTGATCGTTAGCGTGCTGGTCGCGCCCGTGCCGGAGGCGCTGTTGGCGCTGAGGGCGACCGAATAGGCGCCTGCAGCGGTCGGCGTACCGATGATAGTCGGCGCGGCCGCGGAACCACCCGCGGAAAGGCCGGGCGGCAGCGCTCCAATATTGAAACTCGTGACGGGATTCGCCCCCGAGGGCACCGTAGCTGTCACCGAGTACGCACTGAAGGCGGAGCCCACCGTCCCGGAGGCCGTCGCCGCACTGGAAATGGAGGGCGTGCCCTCAGCAGCAGCGATCGGGATCACGATCGCCGCCGAATTGACGAACCCGTTGGCATCGGTGATCGAGACCGAACCCGTGTAAGTCCCTGACGTTGTCGGCGTACCGGTGATCGTGCCCTGCGAGGAACTGATGCCGAGGCCGGGAGGCAGGCCGGTCGCGGCGTAAACGACGGTTCCGGAAGCCGACGAGTTGATCTTATAGGAGCTGTAGGCGACGCCCACCTTACCCGAGGGGGCATTGATCACCGCCTGGGCGGAAGCTGGGGAGGATATCGCGACGGCGAGCGCGAAAACGGACCCCGCATGGAGGAGCGAGAAAAATCGGAAATTCATGGGAGTGCTGAGAACCTAGAATCTCAGTTTGAGAAGGTGATGCTGGGGTTAATGGAGATCGTAACTTTCACCGTGGCACCCTGCCCGTTCGAGTTGGTGCCAGAGATGGATACCGGGAAAGAGCCGGAAGCCGTGGGGGTACCGGTGATTTCACCGAGTGTTCCATTCAACGAAAGCCCCGGGGGAAGTCCCGAGGCGAGGTAGGATGTCGCCAGCGGATTGGAGGCGATGGTGTACTTCACGAAGGCCACTCCGACCGTTCCTGAAGCGGTTTGGGAACTGGTGATGACCGGGGTGTTCGCCGCGGGAGCAATGCTGACCGTCATCGGGTGAGGAGCGCTGGCACCCGCCGCATTCCGCGCGACGGCGGAGACCGCAAAGCTGCCCGGAGCCGTCGGCGTCCCAGTGATGACCCCTGTAGCAGTATTGAGCAGCATCCAGGCGGGCGCGCCGGAGAGTTCGTAGGAGGTTGGCGTCTCGCTGGCCGTGATGCCATAGCTGAAGGAGACTCCGACCTGCCCGGACACCGACTTGGCGCCGAAAATGACGGGAGCCGAAAGCGAAGGACCGATTACGATAGTGAGGTCGCGGATCGGACCAGTACCACCGGCGCTGTTGGTCGCAACGAGGCTCGCCACGGTTGTGCCCACGGTGGTGGGCGTTCCGGTGATCTGACCCGTGAAAGGATTAACCGCCAAGCCCGGCGGCAGGTTGACGGCATCCTGAGTGACGAGCGGCGGATTCGTGGCTTGGATTTGGTACGAGAAAGGTGAACCCACATTGCCCGAGGCGGTCCCAGGGCTGGTCACCAAGGGGGCGAGAGCCGAAGGCTTGATCGTGAAAAGCACGCTTTGCGGCAAACTGGATCCGCCCCCACCCGTGGCCACTACCGCGACAGCAAACGTGCCGGACTGCGTCGGGCTGCCTTTGATCAGACCCGTGGTCGGATTCAGCGCAAGGCCGGGCGGGAGATTTCCCGCAACGGAATAGCTCGTGGGCGCGTTTGTCGCGGTGATCTGATAACTGCTTTGCACGCCCACTTCACCTAGTGCGGTCGGCGCGCTCAAAATGGCCGGAGCGCTGAGCGCGGGACTAACTGAAATCGTCAGGGACTCCGCGGCGCCAAGGCCCGCGGCGTTGGCCGCCCGGATCGTGGCCACGAAAGTTCCGGCTTGAGTGGGCGAACCTAAAATCTGGCCGGTGCCCACAGTGACGGCGAGACCTCTGGGTAAGTTCAGCGCTACGTAGGAGGTGGGAGACTCGTTCGCGTCGATCTTGTAGCTGAAAGGCGATCCGACGCGCCCCGTCGCGGAAAGCGCGCTCGTGACCACGGGAGTGGCGGGCGCGGAGGCTAGGGAGATCAACAACGTCTTGGGATTACCGGCGCCATCCCCGTTGCTGGCGGCGAGCGTCACGCTGAAGGGCGTGGAGCCGGTGGCCGAGGTGGGCACACCTGAAATGACACCCCCGCTGAGCGAAAGTCCGGCGGGCAGCGGCGCAGCGGTGTACGCCGTGGGCACGTTTGTCGCGGTGATCGCGTAGCTGAAGGGCTGACCAACTTGTCCGGCCGCGGAACCGTTGCTTGTGATCTCCGGGACGGTAAGCGGGGGCAGAACGATGAGGGAAACTTCAAGCCCGAGACCCGTAGCACCCGGCGTTCCTACCTTGGTGGCGGAAAAAACAACCTTGTATTCCCCCGCGGTTCCCGAAGCCGGCTGCCCGGAGATGACTCCTGTTGAGCCGTCGAAACCGAGTCCTGCCGGAAGGTTTCCAAGCATCGCGAACGTGACCGCTGGGGGCACGATGTCGGTACCGGCGGATTTCGCGGAAAGGACAAAGGGTGTGAATGGCACACCGACCCGGGCGGTCACCGACGGGGTACTCACGACCTGAGGAGCATCCGGATGAGGATTGACGGTCAGCACCAGATCGGTGGCAGGCCCGCTGCCCGTTAGATTCCGCGCCACGATCGGAATTGAAAAGGTACCGACCTTTGTCGGCGTACCGGAAATGGTCGCGGTCGCGGAGGCTAGGCCGGTCGCCGACAACCCGGCGTTCGCGAGAGCGGTTTCGTCGATCGTAAATCCCGTCGGAAGCGGATCGCCCGTGACCGTCACGGAAAACAAGGTACCCACGGTCCCGGTGCGGACGTTTCCTCCGGTAACAATCGCGACCGGCGCATTGGCCGGCGGATTGATGACCAGGGAGAGGTTAGCGGTCGCCGAAAGTCCGCCCCGCGTCGCGGTGATCGAAATGGGGAAGGTTCCCGCGACCTGCGTGGTGCCGGAGATCACTCCGGTCGAAGTGCTGAAACTCAAGCCGGTCGGCAAGGTCCCGGAAATGGAATACGCAGTCGTCTGGACACTCGTGCCGAAGTTGGGAGTGAACGAGAAGGAAGTACCCGCCGTACCGGAGGGGTTCGAGACCCCGGTGTAGGCGGGGGCGTCCGCCGGCAGATTAACCGTAACTGCGAGCGGAAGACTGGCCGACCCGGTCGCGTTGGTCACGGTTATGGTGATGACAAACGTGCCTCCGACCAAGGCCGTTCCCGAAAGTTCTCCCGTGCCGGAAATGCTGAGACTACTCCAGCCGGCCGGCGCAGACGCGGGACTGATTGAGTAGGTCACTCCGGCGGAGGGTGTGACCACGGTCTGGTATTTAAAGAGCGTTCCCGCGGTGGCGACGTACGCAGCCGCCGAAGTGATCACCGGCGCCGGCGGCTTGACGAGAATACTGACATTCTTGGATGTGCTCGTCTTTGAGTTTGTCGCGGTGATCGTGACCACGACCGGAGTCTCACTGCTGGAGGTAGGTACACCGCTGATGTTACCGCTCGCACTGTCAATCTTGAGACCAGCCGGGAGATTCGCCGAGACGCTGAAGGTGGCCGGCGCCGACAGCCGATTCAGCGAAACCGGGCCGAAAAGGAAGAAACTGCCTTGGATAGCCTCCGCGGAAGCAGCCGGGATGGAGAATTCGGGCGGAAGCGGCTCGACCACCAGGCTTTGAGTGACGTCGGCGGCCGCGTTGTAGTTTTCATTGCCCGCCTGACGCGCCGTGATCGTAACCGAACCGGCCGCTCGGGGCGTAACAACACTTCCCACCACCGAGGCGACAAGCGGGTTGGAGCTGGTGTAGGAAACGGGCAGACCCGAGGAGGCCACGGCCGCCAAGTTGAACGCTGCGTCCACAACCGACTTGGCCGCCAAGGCACCGAATGAAGAAATGGTCTGCGCGGCCTTGCTAATAACCAGAGTCTTGGAAGCGTCGCCGCCGGAGTAGTTGTTCTCATCAACCGTGGCCGAGATCGGATAGGTGCCCGCGTTGGTGGGAGCGGTTGCGGATCCGGGAGCCGCGCCATAAAGGATATTCACCTTCAGGCCGGACGGGGTAGAGACTGCAGTGGCGGCCTTGGGCGAACCATCATAGGTCGCCGACAGCCCGGAGAGTGATACCGTTGCCGCCGCCTTCGCCACGGTCATCAAGACCTTCCTTTCAGCCGCTCCGAAGTTGGCGTCGCCCGCCTGCACCGCAATGATATCGGCGGTGCCAGCCCCGTTGATCGTGAGCGTGTTCCCGGATATCGAGACGACCGTTGGGTTCAGACTCGTGAACGTCACCGGCAGATTGCTGCTGGCGGTCGCGCTCAACGTGATCGGGGCATCGCCAAACTTTTTCCCGCTCAAACCGCTTACGTCCCAAACCAACGTTTGACCGGACGCCACCACAGAGAGGGTTCCGGTCACGGAGGCGGAATTGAAGTTGGTATCCCCAGGCTGCGTGACCGTGATCGCCGTGGTACCCTGCGTGAGCAGATCGATGACGCCGGCGGAGGAAACCGTGGCAACGGCAGGCACGGAACTCGCGTAGGTGAAGTTCTTGAGCTTCGAGGAAGCGGCGACATCGAGCGTGAAATCAGGGTCCGACGCGGCGCGCTTAAGGGCAGAGACGATCGTCAAGCTCTGATCGGCCTTCGCGATATCTGCTGTCAGAGAAGGAGACGCTAAGGAGTAGTTCCCCGCCGACGTACCCGCCAGGCCAAGGCCAGAGACGATGATCGCCTTGGCACTGCCCGCGCCAGCGCTCGCGAACGCGCCGGCCGGAGTGCCGCTCAAATCAACGACATCCCCCGTCACCTTGCCCTGCAGGAGCGGCGTTCCCGTGATCGTCGCGACACTCGTGCCGTCGTAGGTCTTATTTGAGGCGGAAAGCCCAACAATCGTGAGCTCCTTCGCGGTGATGTTCGCGGATGAGGAATTCACAGCGGAAAGCACGTAGTTGCCGGCATTGGCACCCGTCAGGATGGCGCCCGTGAGCACAACGCGCTTTCCACTTCCAACTCCCGACGATTCAAAGGCGGCGGTACCCCCGATCAGCTCAACCACGTCTCCGCTCCGCACACCGGTCAGGCTGCGACTCGCGACCGCCGCGTTGGTGGTGCCGTCGTAGGTTTTGTTGGCGGCGACAAAATTGCCGGTCACCGTAAACGATGAGACGACCAGGGAGCCCTTTTGGTAGGTGATGTCGTAATTCGTCGCTCGGAACGTGCCGCCGGCCGCGGCGGTAGGAACCAAATCGTAGGTGCCCGCGGGAGAAGCCGCCGTGGCGCCGCCACTCGGCGTGATCGTCACGGAGCCGATCGATTGCCCGGAGACCAGGCCTTGGCTGGAGAAGGCGATCGAGGTCCCATAGGACTTCACCGTGCCGTAAACCTTGGAGTCGTCGTTGGCCCGGATGGTGAGCGGACGGCGGTTAATGGTGAGGGCGCCGTCAATGAACGTGATGGCATAATTGGCGCTGGTAAGGCCTCCCGGCGTGATCGCATGCTGCCCCGCGTTCGTCGCAGTGGCGGCGCCACCACCAAAATTCAGCGAACCAACCAAAACGGCCGCGGTTTCACCGGGAATGAACCCCGTGAAGATCACCGCGTGGCCGCTCGAAGCGAAAATTTGCCCGTCATAACCCTTGGAGCGATCCTCCGCCTTGACCGTCAACGGCACCTTGGCGATGTCGGCGGTGAGAGACACCGGGGCGAGCGTGTAATTGTCCTTGGCCGCCCCCGACAGGCTGAGACCCGAGACTGCAACGGTCTTGCCGGTGCCAGCGTTGGAATTCGCGAAAGCGGCGGAAGCTGTGCCCGCGAGACCTACGTCGTCGCCCGAAACCGCGCCTGACAAGACGGCGGTTCCGGAAACAACGGCGGCCGCGGAACCGTCGTATGGCTTACTGGCAGCGGACAATCCGGTGACGGTAAGTTGCTTCGGGGTAATATTCGCGGTCGTTGGCGCCACCGCGGAAAGCGCGTAATTCGACGCCTTGTTCCCGGAAAGGCTGGCGCCACTCAACGTCACGGTCTTTCCAGCGCCCGCAGCGGCTGATCCGAAGCTGGCGGTGCCGCCCGACAGTGAAACATCATCACCTTGGACTGCGCCCGTGACGATTCGCTCGCCGACGGTCGCCGCGACCAGTCCGTCATAAACCTTGTTCACGGCAGTGAAGGAGCCGGCCACCGCCTTCTTCTCGATCACGCCCACCGCGCCCGTGGCAGATTCCGGCAGGGTGTAGTTGGTCAGGACCGTGTTCGCTCCAGCCACAAAATTACTCGCCGCCAAGGTGGCTGTCACCGTCTTGCCGGTACCGGCGGCAGCCGTGTCGAACGCAGCCGCGGACTGGTTCACTGTCGCGCTCTCCCCGTTGATGACGCCGGCGAGGACATAGTTCGCCGCGGTCAAAGAGGCCGCCGTGGTCCCGTCATACGGCTTCAAAACCGGGCCCTGTACCTGAGCCGAAAGCAGCTTCCGACTAACCTCCCCAATCGGACCCGCAGCAGAGGTCGGCAACGTGTAATTAGCCAGAGTTGTCCCTTGGCTCGGCGAAAAATCCTGCGCCCCGAGGGATGTCACGCTGACGCTCTTGCCGGTGCCGGCGTTGGCGTTGTCGTAGGCCCCCAACGTCTTGGTCACCGTCGCGCTCTCGGAGCCCGCAAAGCCTGCCAGGTCGTAGTTCGCCGCCGCAAGGGTAGCCGCCGCTGTCCCGTCGTACACTTTGGTCACCGTCCCCTTGAGCGCCAAAGTCAGGGACTTGCGGCTAACCGACAGTGTGTTCGTCAATGTGGCCGTGGCGTACTGGTCGCCATCCGTGGGCGTGAAGGTCACCGACAAAGTCTGGCTCCCGGCGTTCAAAACCGCCCCGCTCGCTGGCGTATAGACCAACGTCCCCTGCAGACTCGCGCCCTCGGGGGTCTTCGCCACCGCGTTTAACTGGGTGGGTCCCAGCGCCGTGCCGTAAACAATCGGCCCGGTCGGCACCCAATCGATCACCGGCACCGTCTTGGCCACCACCGAAAGCACGCCATTCTGCAGCGTCAGACTATAGTTCGCCGCGGAACCGCCCGTCAGGGTGATCCCATAATCGCCCAGCGGGCTGTCCGCCGTCGCGGATGTTCCGATCGAAGGTTCCGTGATGGCCGCCTTGGTCTCGCCATTGACAAAGCCCGCGTAGGTGATCGTGAGCGGCGGATTCGCCGCGCCCAACCTTTTGATCTTATTGTCCGCTTTGGCGGTCAGAGGGGCCTTCAAGATCACGCCCACCGCACCCGAGACGGGGTCCTGGGGGAGCGTGTAGTTCGCGAGGCTGGTCCCTTGCCCCGCGGTGAAATCGCCGGGCGCGAGCGAAACCGTCACCGTCTTGCCGGTGGCCGCCGCGGAGGAAATAGCACCTGTGCTCCGGTAATCCGCGTAGTCAGAATTTCCCGTGATGGCTACGTAGGACGAGATGAAGAAGTTCAACCTGCCGGTGCCGCCGGTGACTTGGGCGAGCTCCTGCATGAAGGCAGCGGACTTCGCTGATGTTCCAGCCGCGTTGAGGGTGAAACGCCCCTCGCCGGTCGCGATACCGGTCGTGTAGACTACTCTTGTAACCAACTTTTCCATCGTACCCGACGCCAGCAAAACACCAGCGGTGTCGTAAAATGCAACGGGCGTCGCCACCCCGGACTGGGGCACATACTCCTGAACCGTGATACCGCCGTTTACGCCATCCTTGCCTGAGATGAAGGCAGATTGATTGAGGAAGAGGTCGCCGAACTTGAAAGTAACTCCCGTCTCCCCACTCAGGGAGGTAAACCCGGAGATGTTGAGCGCTTTGCCCCAACTGGGAGGAGGCGTTGGACTCTGCGCATACAGACCCAAGCCAGCGGTGATTCTCGTCCAAACGTAATATTGGTTACCGTTCACAAAGGCGCCGAGCTTCGTGAAGTCCATGGACCACGAACGCACCACGCCCTCCATATCCATCAGCGTCCCTCCCGCGGCAGCACTGTTATACTTGCCGGAAGACTTGGAGATCGTAATGGCATCACTCGGGAGCAGACCGCTAATCTGGTAATTTGTGGCGCCAACGAAGGCGGCATCGGTGCCATCATAGACTTTTGCCACCGACCCCTGCAGGGTGACGGTCAGCGGTCGCGGGTTGACGGTGAGGGCCAGCGTGAACGTCGGGCTGTTGCCGCCCGAATTTGACGCAACGATCGAAACTTGTCTCGTGCCCGCGGCCGTCGGAACGCCGCCGATGACTCCGGAGAGCTGGTTGAGCGAAAGACCGGCTGGTAAATTGGTAGCGGCGAAGGACGCGCCCGGGTCGCTGGCGGTGATCTGATAACTGAACGTCTCGCCAACCGTCGCGGTTGCCGTCGACGCGCTATTTATCACCGGCGGGGGCGAATTCACCGTCAACGTGGCTGCGTTGGAAGTCACGCTGCCGGCGGAATTGCTGACCTTCACCGTATACGAACCCGCATCCGTCGAAGACGCCGAGGAAATCGTGTAACTCTCGTTCGTCGCGTTGGCGATATTCGTGGTGCCCTTGGCCCACTGGTAGGTCAACGGGGTGGTCCCCGCGGCCACCACACTGAAGGTCGCGCTGGCTCCGGCCGTGACCGTCAGCGACTGAGGTTGGGTTGAGATGGAAGGCGCAGTGGCCGAGGTTCCGCTGCCACCAGTGCCCGCGGATACACTACTGCTGTCCGTGTAAGTGATATCCAACGGAGTGCCAACCGCCGACGACGCCGATCGTATCGTTGGGTTATCGGTGAAACGGATCGCAGTGGAAACACCTGTCGTCGACAGAACCTTGAAACTCAGAAGCAAAAGCTGCTTGGAGCCGGAGCTAAACGTGGGCAGCACGCCAGTGTTGTCATCCGGGGTATTGAAGCCGATGATAAAGGTGAGCTTACCGTTAGCCTTGTTCGTTACGTTCGGGACAATCGCGGCCGATCCCACATCAGCTCCATTGCTCCTCGCTGAGTACTCTAGTACCAACGGGTCAAATTCCAGCGTGAACGCGACCGACGATACGTCACCGGTCGTCGAACTAAGATTAATCGCAACCTGACCAGTCTGCCCCGCCGCGACCGCCAGCGAATTGTTCACTACCGTTGCAGTCACCGAACGCGAGGGACTCGATGCCGCGAATGATGCAACGTACCCGGCAAATACTGCCAGCAATGGAAGGAATAGTTTTTTGATCATAGCCACGGAGTGTGGAATTATAGCTGTAAACGGAATCAGGGGCTGCTGGGACCGCCGATCGTGGTCGCCGGGTCCAGCCCAAGAACGTACCGCCCAACTTGGGTCCAGTCGGCGGCGTTAAACACCTTGTCGCCAAGCTGTAGACCATTGGAAGAGTTGAGGCGCGGAGCGCAATCGGCACGCATGAATTTCTCTCCCGTGGGAGCCGGGTCTAACCCAAGGATGATGCGGCCCATCAATGTCCAATCCGCCGCTGTGAGCTTTCCATCGCCGTCGATATCTCCCTCGAGGCCGGAAATCGAAGTGACGTACGCGGACTGAAATCCAGCCGGAAGGGTCTGGCCCGAGGCCGAAGATACAGAGCGGGGAGACGAGGCGGACAAATCGTCAAACCCTACCAGCGAAGATCCGCCGGTTGCTCCGCTCGTGAAAGTGATCCGCGCGATCTCGTTGGACCCTGCGGCCCAGACATCGGGCGGGGTTTTTCCAACCAGCATATTAAGGCGCCCGGTCGTTCCCGCGGGAACACTGGCGCTTCCGGAGTCCGACTGGGGGCCGGCGGCGAAGGACTTGTACGTCAGCTTGGAGGGATCGAAGACGATGGCGAAGTTGGCCGCGTTTTCATCCCCGTTGGCCTGCAACAGGACCGAAACCACCACATCCGCTCCCGGCACCGCATTGGGGGCGGAGATTTTCAGGACGCGACTAACCACCGACAAAGATCCGGTACTGCGGGCGGTTCCGGCCGAATCCGTTACAGAGCAGCTGTAGAACCCCTCGTCATTGGGCTTCTGCACAGACGATACCGTGAGCGTGCTCGTGGCGGCCCCGGCTATCTTGGATGCAATATCGGCCAGCGGGGTGGTCGTGCCTCCGGCCGCTGGAGTGAAATACCATTGGTAGGTTAGAGTTCCGGACCCGGTGGCACCCACCGAAAAGGATGCGCTGCCCGCGGCCAGCACCGCCGCATCCAAGGCCGGACGGGTGATCGTCGGTCCGCCGAGGACCGTGAGGGCGGCTCCATTCGAGGTGATCGAACCGTTCTGCACCGTGGTCGCGGTGGCTGAATAGGAGCCACCGTCGGCGACACCGACGTTGGATATCACGAGTGTCTGGGTGCCGGAGCCGGAGATCCTTCCGAAGGAATCCGACAGGGCGGTGCCGTCCTTGTACCACTTGTAAGTCACCGTGCCGGTGCCACCCGTAGCGTTGACTTGGAAGCTCGCCGTCTCACCGCGGCTGCGGGTAATGGCAACGGGGTGCTGGGAGAAGGCGAAAGTGGAGGCCGTCGTGACCGTGAGCGAGGCCGCGTTGGAGGTGACGTTGCCCGCCGAGTTGGAAACCGTCACGGAATAGGACCCCGCGTCCACCGAGGTCGTGGCGGGGATCGTGTAGTTCGAGTTCGTGGCCCCGGAGATGTTCGCGGTCCCCTTCTTCCACTGGTAGGAAAGCGGACCCGTGCCCGAGGCGACGACCGAGAACGTGACACTGGCGCCCGCCGTGACAGTCTGGGACTGTGGCTGCGTTGAAATGGAGGGCGGCACCGCAGCCGCATTGACCGTGAGCGACAACGTGACCGCCGCGCTCGTGCCGCCGGCGTTCGCCGCGGTCAGGCTCACGCTCGAGGTCCCGGCCGTCGTCGGCGTGCCGCTGATCACGCCGGTCGTGGTGTTCAGGCTCAGGCCGACGGGCAGACCCGTCGCGGCATAGGAGGTCGGCGTGTTGCTCGCCGTGATCGTGTAGCTAAAAGAGGTGCCCACCGTCGCCGACGCCGTCGTCGAACTGGAGATCACGGGCGCCGCAACCGTGCCGCCGCCAGCCGAGGTTAACGTGACGTTGGGCACGGTCAGGTTCACCGTCCCCACCACGCCGTCCTTGTACTGCGCCACCGTCACCGGAAGTGCCTGCGTGCCGCTCAGGCCGGCATCGTGATTAACCTTAAACGAGAACGCCACCTTCCCGGGCGTCTGCGTTTCGAAGTCGGAAAACGCAAAACCGAGCGGTCCGGTATCGCCGGTCACAGGCTTGGCCAGCGCGGAGTCGCCCGAGTAGCCGCCAGCATAGGACCATCCGGCTGGAGCCGTGATTTGGAAGGCCATCGCCGACGGCACCGACGTCGGCGTCGCAAAGCTGAATGCCACCGACACGGTGATCTGTCCCCCTGCCGAGGAGTACGTCGTCGCGGACGGGGTGACAGTTACCGACTGAGCCAGAGCTGAGCCGGCCGCTAAGGTCGCGAATAGGAAAGGAGCAAACAGACTTTTCATGGTTAGTAGGCGCATCACAGGGATTTTGGCGTGAACCCGGCCCGCTGGATATGGAAGGTTCAAATGAATTCTACTTAGAAATTCGCGCGAGGATCCCTTGGACGACCACATAATTTCAACGAGAAAAAGAATTCTCACCGAAGCGGCAAGGGCAAAGGTCTGACAAACGATTCCGCCTTACGGCGAAGGGGCGAAGCCGTCCTCGGTGCCGCCCTGCAATTTGTAGGCGCCGGTGCGGGTGGTGCCGGTGCGGGTGTTGTACAGTTCGATCACGCGGGTGAGTTCCAAAAGGCTCATCTTGCCGTCCCGGTTCGAGTCGGCCGAGTGGTACACCATCAGGCTCGCCTTCTCCGTGGAGGGCCGGGTCGGGACGGCCACGAAGCCGTCCTCCGTGCCGATCTGCACGCCGTAGCAACCCGTGCGGGTGGTCCCGTTGCGGGTGTTGTACAGCTCGATCACGCGGGTCAGCTCCAAGAGGCTGATCCGCAGGTTGCGGTCCACGTCGGCCGAGTGCGTCGTCAATTGCGGCACGATCAGGGGATCCGGCTTGGCAGTGATCTGCACCGCGGTCTCCCCGGAGCCGAGCGTCACCAGGGCCGACAGCTGCTTGTCCCCGGCGGAGCCTTCCGGCGTGTTGAGCACGTAACCAAAGGTGAGCGGGCTCGCGGGCAACGCGGCCCACGTCCACTCCAGGAGGTCCGTCGTGCCGCCGGTCGGCCGCAGGGCCCCTTCATCGCCGGTGGCGCTCTTCAGGTTCCAGCCGGAGGGCAACAGCACCGACCACGTCAGCACCCCGCTGGCGTTGGTATGCGTCAGGGTGTTGGTCAAGCTGATCTGGCCTCCGGGCACGTAGCCGTTGGCCCCGAGGCTGTGGGCGGGCGCCACGCTCACGATCGTCAGGCTCGCGGTCGAGGACACCGCCTGGCCGGCGGCGTTCACGACCGTGCACTGGTAGAGCCCGGCGTCGGCGGTGCTCACATTGGTGAGCGACAGGGTCGCGGAGTCCGCTCCCGAGATGTTGCCGGTGTTGGTCAACGTCTGGCCGCCCCGGGTCCAGGTGTACGTGAACGGCGGCTGGCCCGAGACCACCACGGAGAGGATCGTCCCGGTGCCGGCGCCGATGATCCGGGAGACCGGTTGGGATACGATCCGCGGGGCCGACACCTGCGGCAGCGTGATCACGGGCAGGGGCAACTCGTAGACTCCCCCGCCGGTGCGGATGATCGCGGTGCCGGTGACTGTCTTGGTCCCCACGCTGTCCAGGGGCGGGGTCAGGACCACGTTGAAGGCCAGGGGGGAGGCGGGAATCGAGCTCCAGGCCCAGCCGATGGCGTCGGTCGAGCCCGCGGCGGGCTTCACTTGGGCGTCGCTGGTGGAGGAGACATAGCTCCAGCCGGGCGGCAGGAGGAGCGAGTACGCGAGGCTGGTCGGGGTGCCGGTGTAGCTGAGGCTCGCTTGCAGGGTGATCGGTTTACCCTCCACGTAGCCGGTGTCGACCGTAGTGAGGCCGGCCTGCACTGCGAGGACGTCCACCGTGGTGGTGGCCGAGGCGGTCGCGCCTACCGCGGCGGTCACGTCCACGGTGTAGGTGCCCGGGGTGGTCACGTTGGTGAGGCTGAGGGTCGAACCGGTGGCGCCGACGATCGGGCTCGGGCTGCCGGCCAGTTTCCATTGGTAGCTGAGCGGCGGGGTGCCGGCGGCCTCCACCTTGAGGGTGGCGGTCTGGCCGGAAAGCACGGTCGTTGCGGCGGGGGGGGTCAGGATCGAGGCGGCGCTGCCGCCGAGGGGGGCATTCACCGTGATGGTCGCGGCGCCGCTGGTGGCGGTGCCGAGGTAGTTGGTGACCTTCGCCTGGTAGACGCCGGCGCGCGTGCTGTTGGCGGAAGCGACCGTGTAGGTCGTCTGGGTCGCTCCGCCGATCGCCACGTTGTCCTTGGTCCACACGACCGTGAGGGGGGCGGAGCCGAAGTTGCCGGTCACCGCGAGGGTCAGGGGCGCTCCCACGGGGATCAGGCGGTTGTCCGGAGAGGTCAGGATCGCGGGGGCCAGGTCCTGGCGGGTGTCCCGCAGGGCCACGTTGTGGAAGCCGCCGACGGCGCTCAGTTGGTGCACGCTGCCGAGGTTGTAGGGGAGGGTTGTTTGCCCGAGGGTGTTCAGGCCCCAGGCGACGAGGGTACCGTCGCGTTTCAGGGCGACGCTATGGGCCTGGCCGGCGGCGATCGCGACCACGTCGGTCAGGTTGGAGGGCACCGCGGTGCGGCTGCTGTCGGACTTGCCCCAGGCGACCACGCGGCCGTCGGCCCGGAGGGCCAGGCTATGTTCCGCTCCGGCGGCGATCGCGATCACGTTGGTCAGGCCGGAGGGAATGGTGGTGCGGCCGTTGTCGGAGTTGCCCCAGGCGTAGATCAGGCCGTCGGAGCGTAGCGCGAGGCTATGGTCCGAGCCGGCGGCGATCGCCACGATGTTGGAGAGGCCGGCGGGGACCATTTCCTGGCCGTAGCTGGGTTCGCCCCAGCCGACGACGGTGCCGTTGGAGCGTAGGGCGAGGGTGTGCACCCGGCCGGCGGCGATGCCCACGACCCCGCTGAGGCTCGAGGGCCCCACGACCCCGGTGAGGCTCGAGGGCACGAGGTTCTGGAGGGCGGTGGTTTCGCCCCAGGCGGTCACGGTGCCGTCGCTGATCAGCGCCACGCTGTGGGTGTACCCGGCCGCCACTTGGACGACCTTGGTGAGGCCGGCGGGGAGGTTCAGTTGTTTGGCGGTGTTGCTGCCCCAGCCGGTGACGGTGCCGCCGGAGCGGATCGCGAGGGTGTGGCTGTAGCCGGCGGTCACCTGCAGGGGGTCGGTGAGGGTGGCGGGTACGGAGGACTGTCCGGAGGTATTGGAGCCCCAGGCGATGGTTTGGCTGGGGGTGCGGACCTGGAGGAAGACCGCGGCGCTGACACTGACTGAGCCGGTCGTGCTGGTCGTCTGCAATTGGTACCAGCCGGCGTCGGCGGCCTGGAGGTTGGTCAGTTCCAGGATCCGGCCGGTTACGGTGGGGAGCAGGCGACCGTTGCGGCGCCAGCGGAGCCGTTCGGCGGGCGTGGTGGTGTCGACCGCGGTGAGGGTGATCCCCTCCCCGGCGGCAAGTTCGTGCACGCCGGTCAGGTTCGGGCCGAAGAAGGGCGTCGCGAAGACGGTCACCGCGGCCAAGTTGGAGGTCGTGCTGGCGGTGGTGCCGCCGGCGGTCACGACCACGTCGTAGTTGCCGCTCTCGGCGGTGGCGTCGTGGGCGAGGAACCGGTAGGAGGCGCTGGTCGCTCCGGCGATCGGGGTGGAGTTACGCCGCCATTGGTAGGCGAGCGGGGCGGTGCCGGTCGCGGTGACGGTGAGGGTCACGCGGCCGCCGCGGTTCACGGTCTGGGTGGCCGGCTGGCGCGTGATCACCGGGGCCGAGATGATGGTCGCGGTCGCGGTAGTGCTCGTCACGGTGCCGACCGAGTTGCTCACGTCCACGGTGTAGCTGCCGGCGTGCGTGCTGTTGGCGGAATCGACCGTGTAGGTCGCGGTGGTGGCGTTGGCGATGGCCACGGTGTCCTTCTTCCACTGGTAGGTGGGCGGCGGGACGCCGGTCGCGGTGACCGTGAGTGTGAGGGCGGTGCCGGCGGCGATCGTGCGGGAGACCGGTTGCGTCGTGATGACCGGCAGCGTGTTGACCGTCACGGTCACCGCTTGGCTCGTCACCTCGTTCACGCTGTTGGCCACTTTCACCGTGTAGGATCCAGCGTCCGACGCGGCGGCCTCGGGGATCGTGTACGTCGGCTGGCTCGCCCCGAGGATGAGGTTGCCGTTCTTGCGCCATTCGTACGTCAGCGGCGCCGAACCGGTCGCCACCACGCTCAACGTCGCGCTCTGCCCCGCGTTCACCGAGACGTTGGAGGGCGGCGTCGTGATCACGACCGGGCTGCCGACGGTGAGCGTCGCATTGCTGCTGGTCACCGAACCGAGGCTGTTGCTCACGGTCACGGAGTAGTCCCCGGCATCCGCCGCTTGCACCGGAGAAATCGTCAGGGACGCGCTGGTGGCACCGCTAATTACCCCTCCCGCCTTGCGCCATTGGTAGGTGAAGGGTTGGGTCCCGCCCGCCGTGACACTAAACGTCGCGCTGCCACCAGCGTTTGCGACCAAACTTGCCGGTTGCTGCGTTATTACCGGTAGACCCGCCACGATGAGAACGGAGGCGCTGCTCGTCACGGAGCCGCCCGCGTTGCTCACGACCACCGTATAGATTCCAGCGTCGGCCGCTACCGCGCTTCCGATCGAGAAGACCGAACTGGTGGCGCCGGTGATCGGATTGCCGTCCTTGCGCCATTGAAAGGCCGGAGCCGGAGAACCGTTTGCGACAACGATGAAAGTAGCCGCAGTTCCAAGCGCCACGCTCTGGGTTGCGGCCGGCTGGGTGGTGATGACCGGCGGGATATTGACCGTGAGGACGACGGTATTGCTCGTCGCGGTGCCCGCGGCGTTGGTCACGACCACTTTGTATTGGCCGGCGTCGGCCGTGGAGACCGGGTTGATCGTGTAGCTCGCGCTGTTGGCGCCGGGAAGCGGGTTGGCACCCTTGTACCATTGGTAGGAAACGGCCGGAAAGCCCGAGGCGGCGACGGAGAACGTCGCGCTCGCACCCGGGATCGACGCGAGCGAGACGGGCTGGGTCGTGATCGCGGGCGGCACGTTCACCGTGAGCGTCGCCTCGCTGCTCGTGGCGACGCCGTGGGTGTTGGTGGCCGTGAGTTTGTAGGTACCGGCGTCGGCGGATGTCACGTTGTTGAGCGTGAGCGACGCATTGGTGGCGCTGGCGATCGCGGCGCCGTTGCGGCTCCACTGGTAGGTCGGAGCGGGATTACCGGTGGCGGAAACCGCGAAGGTCACCGTGTTGCCCGCGAGGACCGTCTGGCTGGAGGGTTGCGCCATGATCACCGGCGGCGCGGTGACGGTCAGCGTGGCCGCGGCGCTCGTCACCGTGCCCGCGAGGTTGGTGAGCTGCACGGTGTAGGAACCCGCGTCGGCCAGGGTGACGGCGGGAATCGCGAGCGTGGCGCTGGTCGCGCCGGTGATCGCGGAGTTGTTGCGCGACCACTGGTAACGCGGCGGTGAACCGGACGACGTCACGGTGAACGTCGCCGGCTGGCCCGCCATCACCGTGATGCTCTGGGGCTGGCCCGTCACCAACGGCGGCGTCGACGGCGTGATCGTGAGCGTCGCGGCCTGGCTCGTCGCGCTGCCGAGATAGTTGGTCACCACGACCGAGTAGGATCCGGCGTCGGCGGTCAGCGCCTGCGGCAGCGTGAAGCTCGCGTTCGTCGCCCCGCTGATCGCCGTGCTGCCCTTGCGCCACTGGTACGTCGCGCCCGCCGAGCCGGAATTCACTAACACGGAGAACGTGACCGGCGTCCCCTCGTCCAGCGTCTGGCTCGCGGGCTGGGTGGTGATCGTCGGCGCCACGTCTCCGGAGGAGTCCACAAGGGCCAATCCATACTGAGTACCACCGGTTACCGCGTAAGCGCCTCCTCCGATGACGGAGGCCCCCTGGTAGTTTGACCACGAAGACGGCCAACTCACCACGCTGCCGTTCGCACGCAGGGCCATGAAATGCCAGTCTCCCGCCACCAGCTGCACTACGTTATCGAGCCCGACGGGCACGTTCATGTTTCCCTCACGATTAGAACCCCAGACCGCAACGGTGCCGTCAGCCTTCACCACACCGGAGACCGCGGCTCCCACGGCAACTCCTTTGACCGCCCCCAGACCCGACGGAACCTGCGTTTGACCAGCGCCGTTGCTGCCCCACGCGACCGGCGTGCCGTCGGCCCGGAGGACCAGCAGGTGGTTCGGTCCCATGTGGTCCGACCCCGAAGGCGCCACCATGACGACCGAGCTGGCCAGCGATGGAACTTCCGTCTGCCCGGAGGCGTTGTCGCCCCACACCATGACGCTGCCATCCTGGCGAAGCGCGGCGGAGTGTTTCCATCCCGCGGTCAGCGAAACAACTCGTCCAAGATCAGCAGGAATCTGAGCCGCGATCTGATGCCCCGAGCTCCCCACACCCACCACGGATCCGTCCTCAAGCAGCACGAGGGAATGAGCGGCGCCGGCGGCTATTCCCACCGCGCCCTTCAACCCGGAAGGCAAGGACCTCCTCCCGTCGGCATCGTATCCCCAGGACACGACGGTTCCGTCTTCCCGCAATCCGAGCGCGTGAGCGTGCCCACCAGCTACCTGCACGAGGCTACCCGAACCTCCCGGTAAGTTGCGGACATGTTCATCCTTTCCCCAATACGCCAGCCGCGTCGGCACCTTCACGAAGACCCAGAACGGGAAGCTGTAGGATTTCTGACTACCGCTAGTCACCACCACGTCGTACCAACCGTTGTCCTTCAGGGGAGCGGCGGCGGTGATCGCGAGCTGGCTGCCCGTGGCACCCGGGATCGGCAGACCGTTGCGCCGCCAGGTCCACGTCGCTCCCGCCGGCGCCAGCGCAGGATCAAGGTCGAACGTGCGGCCCTGACCGCCGTTGATCACGAACCGGCCGCCCATGTTCGTGGAGATGAGGGGATTTTCGCGGAGCGTCAGGGCCGTGGCGGAACTCGTGATCGAGCCCAGGTAATTGGAAACCGTGACCGTGTAATTCGCCGCGCTGGAGGCGTCGACGGTGAGCCGGTATTCCGCGTTCGTCGCGCCGGAGATGGCCGTGCCGTTTTTGCGCCATTGGTACGACAGAGGCAGGTCGCCGCCCGAGGCTGCGACCCGCAGGGTTGCCACCTGCCCGATAGCCGCCGCGACCGCCGGCGCGGGTGCGAAGGAGATGACGGGAAGGGCATCGGAGGATCCGTCCCGAACCCCCACCGTGAAGCCTCCACCCGCCGCGACAAACTCAAAACGGTTAAAACCGACCGGCGGTAGAGAGCTGGCGGGCACGTAAGACCACCCTCCTGCCGCTCCTCCTTTATCTCCCCAGATGACGAGCCGTTTATCCGCGAGGACCGCCACCCCGTGCGCGTATCCCAACGACAATTGTTTCACACCAGTGGTGCCGGCAGGAACCGCGAGCACGCTGGCGTATTCCTCCCCCCACGGCACCAGATCTCCGGAGGAGCCGACCGTGAAGCCGAACCAAGTCCGAGCCTTGACATCGACCGGATTTCCTCCCGGCGAGGTGCCGAAGGACGACCCGGGGCCGCCCCAATGCACGATCTCTCCATTGGCCTTAAGCGCGATGTTGACCATCGGCTTGCCGAAAAGCCCACCGGCCGTCGCGATCCGCACGACGTTCGCCAAATCCGCCGGCACGGTGTTCCGCGCCCCGCTGTTCGTGCCCCACGAAACGACCTTGCCGTTCGCCATGAGGGCAAAGCTGGCTTTGCCGCTGGCGGCCAGCCGCACGACCGGTTGGGCGAAGACCGGCAGCGTAGTCTGCCCCTCGCCATTCTGGCCCCAGGCGACCACCGAACCATCGGCAAGCAGCGCGAGAGTATGGGACTCCCCACTCGCCAACTCCACCACGTTGGCGAGCCCGGCCGGGAATTTGGCGGCGTCATTTTGCAGATTACCCCAACCCTGAAGCCCACCGTTCTCGTCGATGATCAGCGCATGGTCGCGACCGCTCTCGACTCCCGTGACCTTCCGGGAAATAGAAATGAGGCCCTGCGTGTTGCCGGATCCGAAAGTGGTTGATGCCGGACCTCCTCCCCAGGCCACCAGCACCGGCTTATCGACCGGGATACGCACGAAGAGCGGGGCGGAGGAACGGGTCGTTCCGGCCGAGGTCACACGCACCTGATACCAATCGTCATCCCGATGACGCGCCACATTGGTCACGGACAACGTCGCGTTGGTGGACCCGGACAACGGGCGCCCACCTCGGAACCATTGGATCGCGGCTCCGCTCGCGACCATCGCCGGATCCACCTCGGCCGCGAATCCCGCGCCCTCGTTCACCAGCAACCGGCCACCTTGGGCTTCATTCAGGCGCAGCGTGGATACCACACTCACCACGGTCGCTGAGCTCGTGACCGAACCGAGGTAGTTTGAAACAACGACGTCGTAAGAACCCGCACTATCCGAGCCGATGAACGCGGAAAACGAACCGTTCGTCGCACCGCTGATGGCAGCCCCACCTTTGCGCCACTGGTAGAAAACCGGCGCCGTGCCGGCGGCGGCGGTAACCGACAACCGCGCCACCTGCCCCACCGCCGCGGCGACCGTCGCCACCGGCTGCACGGAAATTACCGGCGCGGTGTCCGCAGCGGTGCTGCGGAGGGCGAGGCTGTGTTGCTCGCCGCCGGCGATCGCCAGCACCTCGTTGAGGGATGCCGGGACCGCCGTCTGCC
>Ga0194118_10002633_pt1 | contig 22278 bp, 23 predicted proteins | sample TA2MahsurfametaG_2_FD_148662 | JGI IMG/M metagenome (GOLD analysis project Ga0194118, IMG submission 148662) | Freshwater microbial communities from Lake Tanganyika, Tanzania - TA2015013 Mahale N5 surface | ecosystem: Environmental > Aquatic > Freshwater > Lake | place: Tanzania: Lake...
CTGCGGCATTCCGCGGATTTGCAAAGGGGGCCTTACCGCTCTCTGCCATCGCTTCATTCAATTCCTCGAAGGCAAGAAATGGAAAGAAGACCTCTCCTCTCACTTCGATCAGATCCGGAATCTTGAAGGATGAATCATTACCCTGCAATGCAGTCGGGATATTCTTGATCGTCTTGACATTGAGCGTTACATCTTCACCAGTGGTTCCATTTCCTCGAGTAAGGCCCCGAATGAGCCGCCCTTTCTCGTAGAGCAGATTGATCGCAAGTCCATCCACCTTCACTTCGCAGAGCCAGGTCAATGGGCTCTCGGACTTTCCTTCTAATCGATCAAACCATTCTTCCAACTCCTCATCATCAAAGACGTTATCAAGGCTCATCATCTTCTCGAGATGGTCAATTTGAGCGAAGTGGGTAGCAAACCCGCCACCAATATCTAAGGTTGGAGAGTTGGGGTCAATCAGCGCCGGATTTTCTTGTTCTAGACCTTGTAACTCCCGCAAGAGCGAATCAAATTCCCCATCACTAATCGTCGGTTTATCTTCGACGTAATAGCGATATTGGTGCTCACGAATTGACTCAACCAGCTCTTGCATCCGGTGACGTACCTTCGAGCCCTCTTCACCTTTGCTCATCAGAGAGCCTCGCTGTAGTTGCAAAGAGAAAGATTAGGAGTGGTAACAACGATCATCGCGTCTCGAGCACCGTAGAACTTCCTACGACGCGATCACCATCGTAGAGAACCGCGCCCTGCCCTGGAGCAAGGCCATAGATTGGCTCATCACAGGTGATCCGTATCTTCTTTCCGTTGACATCTCCATCGTCGTCTCTATCGCTACCGCCAACCATGGTGTAACTGCACCCAATCGCTTTTCCATGGGCACGTACCTGAACCAGGCCTCTGGCAGATCCGGAGTCAGCGCCACTCATCGCCGCTTTCGGCGCTGGCCCACACCAAATCACACGCTCCCCAATGATCTCGGTTATGGCGAGAGAATCTCGTTCACCTACGACAACCGTGTTCGAAATCGGCTCGATCCGCAGTACATATCTTGGCGCACCATCTTCTCGTGGTTTGGTGATCCCAAGGCCCCGGCGTTGCCCGACGGTGTAGGTATATGCGCCACGATGTTCACCCAACTTCTCACCGCTTTCATCGATGATCGCTCCGGTTTCACTTCCTAACCGCTCGCGAAGCCAACCTGCATTATCCCCAGAAGGGACAAAACATATGTCATGACTATCAGGCTTGGCTGCTACGGCAAGATTTCGTCGCTTCGCTTCTTCGCGGATCTTCTCTTTTGTCGTATCGCCAAGCGGAAAGAATGCTCCATTAAGTTGTTCGCCATTGAGCACAGCGAGCACATATGACTGGTCCTTGGCCGGATCTATCGCCCGATACATTGCTCGAAAACTTAGCCCATCGATACTGGCATCTCGTATCTGGGCATAGTGACCAGTGACAACGCCATCAAACCCCATCGCACGCGCACGATCGAGCACGGCAGCAAACTTGATCTTCTCGTTACAGCGAAGGCAAGGATTGGGAGTTCTACCTGATTGATACTCTGAAAGGAAATCCTCGACGACCCCTTGATGGAATTCATCAGACATATCCCAGATATAGAAAGGAATCCCGATTCGATCAGCGGCTCGGCGAGCATCATGTGAATCTTCAACAGTGCAGCATCCGCGCGCTCCCGATCGATACTTCTGTGGGTTCTTCGAGAGCGCCAGGTGAACACCTATTACTTCATGTCCCTCCTCGTGCGCCCGCGCTGCCGCCACAGCAGAATCAACTCCGCCACTCATTGCAGCGATTAATTTCATGATCTGCTCCCCGCCGCGAAAGCGGCCCTGGCTTTAGCAATCACATTGGTCAGAACCTCTCCGAAATACTCCACTTCATCCATATCATTGCGATGGTTCAGAGAGAATCGAAGAGTTGAACGCGCCTCACTCTCACTCAGCCCAATGCCAAGCAGTACATGGCTGGTCTCAGCCACTCCTTGACTACAGGCTGAGCCGGTAGATGCAGCAATCCCCGCGCTATCAAAGAGGAGAAGTGATGCTTCGTTATCCGTACCTGGAAAGGTGACATTGAGAATTCCAGGCGCATCACCCGTTCCATTGAAAGATGCATCAGGCACTTTCTCGTTGATGATGGCAATCATTCGTGCGCGCAATCCTTTGACCTTCTCCACTTGCGAATTGAAATTCTCTTTCATCTCCTTGATGGCGAGAGCAAAGGCGAGAATCCCTGGCGCGTTGAGCGTGCCGGAGCGGATATCTCGTTCCTGCCCACCGCCATGAAGAAGCGGCGTTACATCAATGCCATGGCGAAGGAGAAGCGCTCCCACTCCAAGTGGACCACCAACTTTATGCGCCGAGATTGCTGCTGAGATTGCGCCGCTTGCTTGAAAATTGAAATTCACTTTTCCAAGACTCTGTACCGCATCCAGGTGAAGTGGAATCCCCCCAATGATGGATGAGATCCGTTCAAGGTCAATCACCGTTCCAAGTTCATTATTTGTATGTATCAACGAGATAAGCGCGATCTCATCGCCCTCTTGGTCGACAATCTCCTTCAACTGCCTGAAATTTGGGCAGCCGCGGCGATCTACCTGCAGATTGCGATGTAGCGCTCCTTCATGTTGCACAAGCCAGTGGATCGGATCCAAGACTGCGTGATGTTCGATCGACGTGCTAACAATGACCTTTCGAGGCGCTCGCTTCCAAAAGAGACCTTTGATTGCAGTGTTATTTGCCTCGGTCCCAGATCCCGTGAAAATCACTTCACTGGCTTTTGCACCGAGAGCGGCTGCAATTTCTTCTCTGGCACTCTCCACTTGTTCTCGCACCTGACGGCCAAAGAAGTGCAGACTCGATGGATTACCTATCAATCCAGCTTCGCGACCTAATTCCTCGAGAACTTTAGGCGAAATCGGCGTCGTCGCAGCATGGTCAAAGTAGATGCGACGTTTCATGGTCTAAGTGTAGAGAGCCGAAGATGGGCAATCCCTTGGGTTACAACTGCGCTAGATATCGACTTCCTTAGGAGGGACGCTTGGCCAAACGCTCAGAGGCTTGCGGCAAGACAGCGAAGAGATCGCCAACTACGCCAAAATCTGCGACATCAAAGATCGGCGCTTCTGAATCTTTGTTGATTGCCACAATCGTCTTACTCGTTTGCATCCCGGCGCGATGTTGAATCGCTCCTGAAATTCCGCAGGCAACGTAGAGCTGTGGACTCACTGTCTTTCCGGTCTGACCTACTTGATGTGTATGCGGATACCAACCAGCGTCAGTTGCAGCTCGCGATGCACCTACTGCGGCTCCTAGGAGATCAGCAAGTGTTTCTACTGGTTTGAAATCTCCATTAGTGCCACGCCCACCTGAGACAACGATTTTCGCTTCAGTGAGTTCTGGTCTGCCACCTTTGAGCGCAGGCTCAACTTTGCTGATCGTCACTGCTCGCTCTCCATCTGAGAGTGCAAAATCAATTTTTTCGACTGCGGGAGTTGAAGTCACTTCTGGCGCATCGATAGAACTTGGTCGAATCGTGACGATAGCTACTGGTGTAGTCACTGAGGAAGAGACAGTGAAGGATCCGCCAAAGACTGATTGCGTTGTCTGACGTTGCGCATCGATATCAATCGCATCCGTGATGATTCCACTCTCGGTAGCGACGGCTACCCTGGCTGCGATTTCTTTGCCGCGCGAACTCGATGCGATTAAGAGCGCCTTGGGATTGCGATCCTTGACTAGTTTTGTCAGAGCTTTCGCCATCGCGGTGATGCCATGCTCCTTGAAATCTTTTGATTCCACAACGACGAGTGAATCAAGACTTGCGCTGGAAGCGCCGCTAATCAGGGCATCTCCTTCACCTGGTGCAACGAGGAGAACGCCAGTGACGTTACCAAGGCGCTTTGCAAATGTTGCGAGTTCGGTACCACTCTTTGCGATTGAACCGTCTTGGTGGTCCATCAATACCAGCGCGCTCATACCAGCCTCTTCTCCATCAAGAAATCAACCAACTTCTCGCCACCATTGCCAGAGTCCTCTACTTTGATTCCCTTATCACGTGGTGGTCGCGCGATAGCACCCTCCACCTTCGACCACGATGCACTCGATCCGACGGCACTCGACTCGATGCCGATTGATGCGAGTGATTTTGTCTCGATTGTCTTCTTCTTCGCCGCCATGATTCCTTTGAAAGATGGATAACGCGGTTCATTGATCTTCTCAATAACGCTTACCACTGCAGGCAACGATGCAGACATCGTCTCTACGCCAAACTCAGTCATTCGGTCGATCTCAACTTTCTTGCCAGCAAGATCGACACGGACTGCACCTGCGAAAGTGAGATGTGCCCAACCCAAACGTTCGGCGAGCATCGCCGGAATAACGCTCATACGGGCATCGGTTGATTCGGTGCCACAGAAGACCAAGTCAAAACCGCCATCTGCAATGACTTTCGCCAAAACTTTGGAGGTGGCGAGCGCATCACTTCCGGCGAGCGCTGGATCAGAAACCAAAATCGCATCATGCGCGCCCATGGAAAGACCTTTACGTATTGCCTCGCTTGCTCTATCCGGTCCCATAGAAAGAAGCGTCACTGTATGGGCATCGCTCCCGGCAGCCTCATTGAGTGGCTCAACGAGTCGAAGCACCTCTTCGATCGCATATTCATCGAGGTCATTGAGGACAGCATCGACGCTCTCTCGATCAAGGCGACCGTCGACCATCTTCTTCTCTGCCCAGGAATCAGGAACTTGTTTGACGCAGACTGCGATCTTCATGGCGCGGATGTTACTGGTCAGTCACTTTCTCCTCTAACTGAAAGTGAGGCTCACTCGATTTCCACCGGTCGATATATAAGGTGACGCGATGCGCTCACGGCCACGACTTGGCTCCTTTCTGGAGGGCGATGGCACAAGATTCGCGATCCGCGCTCCGCGGGCGCACCGTGTCGAGCTTGCCCTCTTTCACGAGGAGGGCGATGGTCCTTTACGTGAAAGCCGTACCGCTCTCGAGCGCGTAGCGAGCGACTCAACCCTCTGGACTGTTCATATCCCTGGCGTTGGCACGGGTCAGAGATACGGCTACCGGATGCACGGCGAATGGGACCCAGCAAGAGGGTCGCATTTCAATCCGGCAAAACTCTTAATCGATCCTTATGCGCATCTTCTTGATGGGCAGGTAGCGAGGGACCCCGCGATTTTTGCCCATCATTCAGTAGATGAAATTGGTAACGGCGATTCTCTTATCAGCGATAACCGCGATTCTGCCGGGTTACTGCCTTACTCCGTAGTTACCGATTTGAGATCCAGGGAGATAAATCGCCCCAATCGCCCTTGGAGTGAGACTCTCATCTATGAAGCACATGTCGAAGGCTTTACCAAGATGAATGAGTCAATACCGAAAGAGCTTCGAGGAACTTATGCTGCGCTGGGCGAGAGTTCGACGATTCAATATCTCAAAACCCTTGGTGTGAGCGCGCTTGAACTACTACCGATACATCATTTTGCCACGGAACCCGCGATCAAGGCGCGAGGACGCGAGAACTTCTGGGGCTATAACCCAATCTCTTTTCAAGCACTTCATCCCGAGTACAGCGCAACGCAGGATCCAGTGACGGAGTTACAGAAATCAATCGACGCGCTTCATCGCGCAGGAATTGAAGTGATTCTTGATCTCGTCTTCAATCACACCTGCGAAGGTGGCAAGAGTGGCGCGATGCTCTCATGGCGAGGTATTGATGCCCTCGCCTATTACCTTCATGATGACGATGGAGAACTGGCTGATTTCACTGGATGCGGAAACACGATCAATGCATCAAATCCGATGACACAGGATTTGATGATCGATTCACTTCTTTGGTGGAGTGAAGTGATCGGCGTCGATGGATTCAGATTCGACCTCACCACCGCGCTCACTCGAGATACAAATGGAATTCCAGATCCTGGCGCTCATGAGTTGATCGAGTTAATTCACTCGGACCCAATTCTTCGCGACCGAAAGTTGATCGCCGAGCCGTGGGATATAGGCGGGTACTCACTTGGGGCATTTCCAAAACCCTGGCGTGAATGGAACGATCGTTATCGAGATGGCGTTAGGAACTTCTGGCTTGGTCAACATGCGTGCGGTGAAGCGGTAGGAGTCGCAGATCTTGCTCGGCGAGTGAGTGGATCAGATGATCTCTTCCACCAACGGGGACCAGATGCCTCAATCAATTTCGTCACTGCCCATGATGGATTCACATTGCATGATTTAGTCCGCTATCAAGAGAAGCAGAATCTAGCTAACGGTGAATCCAATCGCGATGGATCAAATGAGAATCGATCGTGGAATCTAGGCACCGAAGGCCCAACAGATCAGATCGAGATAGAAGTTTTGAGAAGAAGGTTGCAGAAGTCGATCCTGGCAACACTTCTTCTTTCGGCAGGGGTTCCTATGATCACTATGGGCGATGAACGTTCTCGAACCCAATCTGGATCGAATAACGCCTTCACAATTGACCGAGATGAAAATCCCAACTCTCCAGCGAATTTCAACGGTGGGCTCTACCTCTCGTGGCAGAACGATGATTCATCGGCATCATCGGCATCATCGGCATCATCGGCAGAGGACTTACTGGCAACTGTCGAGCGATTGGTCGAGATTCGCTCTCTATACCTCAATCACCTCATCTCAGATTTCTTTACTGGAAGTATCGATAGGGAGACCAATCGAAAAGATATCGCTTGGTTTCGAAGCGATGGACTCGAGATGAGTCACGAAGACTGGCATGAGCGTGGTCGAATGGAGTTAGCAATATTTTTCGAAGCGAAAGAAGTGCAGGGACTCTTAATGCTCGTCAATGGGTCTCGCGAAGAGGCCCGATTTCAGTTACCGGATAAGCGGTGGGGGGATTCCTACCGTTCTATATTCGACTCATCGCAATCAGTTGCCGAGTACGAACCCCAACTTCGGTCACCAAATGACGCAACGACTCTTGCTCCTCACTCGGTCCAGGTTTGGCTGGTCCATCACATTACTTTCGCGTAAAGCGAAGTGACACTTAGTATTTAGGACATGTTGGCAATCCTTGCCCCCGGTCAAGGTTCGCAAAGCCCAGGAATGCTCTCACCATGGCTTGAGATTGCAGGGGTCCGCGAAAAGATCGAACAATGGTCCGAACTTTCGGGGCGAGAACTACTCAGGCTTGGCACTACTGCGGGAGTAGATGAAGTGAGAGATACTTCAAATGCTCAAGTATTGATCGTTGCAACTTCTCTTCTTAGTTGGCATCTCATGAGAGGAGTAATCTGCGGGGATTCCATTCTCTTTGCTGGGCACTCAGTTGGCGAGATTAGCGCTGCCTATTGTGCGGGCGTCTTCGACGAAGAAGATGCGATCCGAGTTGTGGCCAATCGCGGCAATGTAATGGCATCAGCATCGAGCGAGAAGAAGACCGGGATGAGCGCAATCCTTGGTGGCGCACGAGAAGATGTCATAGTCCGCCTTCAAGAGTTGAACCTTGAGGCCGCCAATGAAAACGGGGCAGGCCAGATTGTCGCTGCTGGACTCATTCGAGATCTTGAGAGATTGTCTGAACATCCACCAAGTGGTGCCAGGGTTCGCCGCTTAGAAGTTGCGGGCGCGTTTCACACTCATCACATGAGCTCTGCTCAGCTGCTTTTTCAAAGTTTTGTAAGAACTATCGAATTCCGCAACCCTGACTCAATCCTCTTATCCAATCGAGATGGTTCTGTTATCAATTCTGGTGACGATGTTAAAGAGCGTTTAGTATCGCAAATTTCAAGTCCCGTGAGATGGGACCTTTGCATGAAGCAGATGCGTGAACTAGGAGTGACCGATCTCCTTGAAGTTGCTCCGGGCGGAACTCTCATCGGACTGATCAAACGAGAACTACCCGAAGTGCGCACATTCGCGATCAAAGGCCCATCTGATCTCGATTCTGCCCAGGAATTCCTTGCTAAGGCGCAATAATGATGTCGTGGAGCCTCGGACATGACGCTTAATTTCAGAACTCCCAACCAAGAATCACGAATCCTCTCCGTTGGAAGTTATCGACCATCACGGATCGTTGCTAACTCTGAAATCGTCGATCGAATCGAGTCAAGCGATGAGTGGATAAGAGAGCGTTCTGGCATTGAATCGCGAAGGTTCGCAACAAGTGAAGAGACCGTCATTGCCATGTCGAAAGCCGCATCGGAGTTAGCGCTCAAGCGAGCTGGTGTTCCCATGAGCGAGGTAGATGCCGTGATCATGGCGACGGTCAGCTATCCCTACCAAACGCCAAGTGGCGCGACTGAACTGATTCGAGAATTGGGAAATCCAAGAGCCGCCGCCTTTGATATCTCGGCTGCTTGCGCCGGTTTCTGTTACGGACTTGGCATGGCCTCCGATCTGATCCGCGCGGGTACTGCGAAATATGTTCTAGTTGTCGGTGTTGAGCGATTGACTGATTTCACCGATCCAGATGATCGAGGCACTGCCTTTATTTTTGCAGATGGCGCGGGTGCAGTATTGGTAGGCCCATCAAGAGAAAGCGGTATCGGGCCGATGGTCTGGGGATCTGATGCCACAAATCGCGAGGCAATCACTCTTGAACCGTCATGGATAGAAATCAGAGATTCTGCAGAGATGTCTTGGCCGGAAATTTCAATGGCAGGACAGACTGTCTTCCGCTGGGCAGTTTACGAAATGGCACCCGTTGCGCTCGAAGCAATTCAAAAGGCCGGGCTTACCGTCGATACATTAGATGCCTTCATTCCGCATCAGGCGAACTTACGGATCATTGATGCACTTGCAAAAGCTATGAAGTTACCGGAACGAGTGGCGATTGCGAAGGATGTTCGAACTGCAGGCAATACCTCTGCCGCATCCATTCCCCTGGCGATGGATGCACTTCTTTCGGAAAGACCCGACTTACATGGAAAGAGTGCGCTGTTGATTGGTTTCGGAGCGGGGTTGGTCTATGCCGGACAGGTAGCGTTGCTCCCGCCAGAACCCAAGTAACGATTTTGCGATGATAATCCCTAGTAGTGAGAGAGGAATGAACGATGGCACTAAGTGAGAGCGCAGTCCTTCAAGGGCTTACAGAGATCCTTGAGGAAGTAGCAGGCATCAAGCCAAGTGATGTGGAGATGTCCAAGGACTTCTCCAACGATTTAGATGTCGATTCCCTCTCGATGGTGGAAGTTGTTGTGGCGGCAGAAGAACGTTTCGGTATCAAGATTCCTGATGAAGCAGTGAGTGATATGAAGACAGTTGGCGATGCAGTTGCCTATATCGTCAAAGCCGCTGCGTAACCCCGAGCAATGAATCGTCGCGTCGTCGTCACTGGTCTCGGTGCCACGACGCCGCTTGGCGGAGATGTCCCAACAACGTGGCGAGCGCTCCTTGCTGGCCAATCTGGCGTTCAGCGAATCGAAGCAGAGTGGGTCTCTACTCTACCCATATCTATTGCCGCTTCAGTTGCTGTAGATCCAAGTGAAGTCATGGATCGCATCGCTCTGCGAAAACTTGATCGCTCAGAGGCATTCGCGCTCATCGCGGCACGGGAGGCATTTGCCGACGCAGGTTCGCCAACAATTGATCCGCTGCGGACCGCTGTAACGATTGCCTCGGGAATAGGCGGCGTCACTACTCTCATTGAGCAATACGATATTTGGCGAACCAAAGGTGCACGCCAGGTAAGTCCACATACTGTTCCCATGTTGATGCCAAATGGACCCGCTGCTCATGTTGGTTTGGAATTTGGTGCCGGCGCAGGCGTGCACACACCGGTCAGTGCTTGCGCTTCAGGTGCTGAGGCAGTAGCGCAGGGTTTAAGCATGATTCGAGAAGGTAAAGCGGATCTTGTCTTTGCAGGTGGCGTAGAAGCGGCGATACATCCACTGCCGCTCGCGGCATTTGCATCAATGAAAGCGCTCTCCACACGAAGTGATGAGCCAGAGAAGGCATCACGCCCCTACGACAGAGCGCGAGATGGTTTTGTTCTGGGTGAAGGTGGCGCCGTCTTGATACTTGAGGAGTATGAATCTGCCAAGGCTCGTTCTGCTCGAATCTATGGTGAAGTCCTTGGCGGAGGGATCACATCTGATGGCCACCACATTGCAGCGCCAGATCCCCAGGGTGATGGCGTGGTCCGTGCGATTTCTATGGCACTTGCAGATGGGAATATCTCTACTGAGGATGTTCTTCACATCAATGCTCACGCGACCTCTACACCTGCCGGGGATATCGCAGAAGCACATGCACTCACCTTGGCGCTCGGAAGTCATTTACCGAATGTTTTGGTCTCGGCGACGAAATCCATGACAGGTCATCTCTTAGGTGGAGCGGGAGCTATCGAGTCAATCTTCTCCGTGCTTGCACTTCAAGAGAGAGTGGCACCGCCAACAATCAATATCGATCAACTCGATCCCGAGATAAGTCTTAATGTAGTTCGTGAGAAGCCAAGACCGCTTGAAGGAAAGAGAGTGGTTGCCCTCAATGACTCATTTGGCTTTGGTGGACATAATGTCGTCGTTGCATTCGGTTCGATCTAGATCCGTTACAACTACTCGGTCTTGAAGGTCACCGTCACAGTCGATGTCACTGTCTTCTCTATTGTTGAAGTGTCATAGAAGCCGCCAGCAGATGTATCGACCGAATCTGGCGAAGTCACCTGGAATGGCCCACTTCTCACAGCGACAACTGCGCCCAACTTGCCACCAGTTGCATCCATGATTGCCTCGGCGCGAACTTTTGCATCGCGCATCGCTTCAGCAAGAAGTTGAGGACGAAGTTCGTTCAAGTTTGAGATGTAGAAATTTGGCCCCATGTTGTTGAGGCTTACTCCAGTCTCGAGGAGTGAACCGATTCCATTACTTAACTTTGCGACGAGTTCTACATCCTTCGAGCGCACCGTCACTGGTCGATCCCCGCGATAGCTCGCGATACGACCAGTTGAGGATCCATTTACCCACTCTTCATTTGCATAGGTAGATAAAGCACCAAGGGTGATTGCATCAGATGGAATCCCTCCATCGAGCAGGTACTTTTGAAGCGAGTCCACATCTTCGTTGACCGACTTCACTGCAGCCGAAAGAGTCTGTGAGACCGCGTTTACATTGAGCGTCCATACGGCGTTATCCGATGTTGCACTGACTCGAGCCGAACCAGTAACGGAGATTCCAGTGTCGTTACGTGCAGCAAACCCAGAGCCGACTTGATTGAGGCCGAGGGCGAGCGCCGCGGCAAGGATGGTGGCAGGGATGGTGAGCGTCATCGCGCTTCGGAAATTGCTACGGAGTGATTCAGACATTTCGCCAGTATAAGTGGCAAAACTGGCAATTTACTGGCGGTAGACTTTGCCCTAGTCCAACGCTTATCAGTACCGGATTCATTGCTTCTGCATTTGATCGGTTTTGCTGGAAAACGGAGAGACTGCCGACAACTTATCGTGATGTCGGCCAACCGATAGAAAAAGGAAGACAATGGCAACAGGTACAGTCAAGTGGTTCAACTCTGAAAAGGGCTTCGGCTTCATTGCCGTAGATGGTGGCGGACAAGATGTGTTCGTTCACTACTCAGCGATCCAAGGAAACGGATATCGCAGCCTCAATGAGGGACAAGCGGTGACTTTCGAAGTCGTCCAGGGACCGAAGGGTCCTCAGGCCGACCAGGTAGTCCCTAACTAGTCGATCACACTGTCAATCGAAGGGCCCCGGCGAAAGCTGGGGCCCTTCGACTTTCACCAGATGAGTTTTACTCTTTTGGTTTCTTCACCACTCCGCCTGATTTCACTTTCAGATCATTGACGCTCTTTACCGGCGACAGATCTTTGCCTGACTGCCACGATTTGAGATAGCGGTAGGGATTAACCAATCCCCTTCTGATCCACCATGGATATTCTCCTTCGTATTCCGCTGTAGGCCACGAGATGCCGAAGTGGAGATGGACAGCGGTGCCACGAGCGCTACCACTGCTTCCAATCTCGCCGAGAGCTTCACCTGCTTCGACTCGCTTTCCTTTCTTGATGCCTTTACTGACGGAGCGAAGGTGTGATCCGTAGTAGCGAATGCCATCATCACCAATCATCGAGACAAATTTTCCACCGCGGGTATCCCCCGCATTGATCCGCCCGGACCAGGTATCTCTCCTCGAAACTTGGTCGATCTCACCTGCAATCGGGGCAATAAATATGCATCCCGCCTTGGTAAAGATGTCGGTCGCTGGGTAGTCGTGGTGATAACGCGAGTATGTAACTTTGCAGTCCTTCACTGGAAAGAGATAGTCATAATCTGAGGCGAAGACTAAAGGTGGTGAAAAGAGGTTTGCAAAGATCGAGATAGAGATAACTAAGTGAATTCTCTTCATCGAGATTACTTCGCTAATGCCCGTCTATCTAGTCGCACAGTCACCATCATATGGGGGACGGTGAGGGCCCAGATGACAACCAACAAAGTCCAGAGAAAGTCATCGGAGAGATCTCTTCCGCCCAATAAGACAATTCCTAAAGCAACGAGAATCGTCGCGATAAGAGCCGGTAATCCAGGGACGATAGCTGCGCGAAGAGCACCTGCGGCATCTCCCCGTTCAAAAGCTTGATGGGATGAATTGAGATTGAGCGTAAGGCGAGCCGTATGTCGAAGTGCATGCCAGGTTCCGAAGTAGACCGCAAAGGCGACAAGAGGCGGTAAGAAGAGAGCCACAACTCCCAGAAGAAGGAGGTCAAGCGCTTCACGTTTACGCTTCACCGCGATTTGAATGATGATAGAGATTAGCAAGAGATTCAGAGTCAAAAGCAGTAGCCAAGAGTCAGCGCCTTTGTGCCAGTCAATCAAAGCTGGATTAACCATTGCTAGCGCATTCGTGCTCTTCTCATTGACCAAAGGAATGATCACTGGCGTAGATCCGGCGGCTAACGCGTAACTGATTTGGGCCCATCTCGGCGCCGACGGGCTCTTGCGTAAGCGATCTCGCTCAGCGAGAAAGGCAGTGTCTCCAATACCAAAGTGAAGGGCGCTCATTACGACGACCAGATAGAAACCCGCGACATTCCAGGACATGATCGCGATAACAGCAGCGACAGCAATCAATATATAAACCAGAACGAAGAGTGCCATCTTCACCATTGATCCTCGTGGCAACGAAACCAAGTGGTCCAAGGCACCATGCGGTATCCCCACGGCCAAAGCAAGCAGTGCAAGCACCACTTGCCAACCCATTGAGTCGCTATCCAGCGCGAAGTTGAGGGTGCCTCCAACTACGAGTGAAAGAACGGCGATAGAGGTTGAGAGGTTTCGCATCAGATCAAAAACTCTTACCTGGGCGCCTTGCATAGCCTCAGAGTAATCCGCCTGCCGAAATCTCCTTCCGACAACCTCGCCGAGAAGTATTCGCGTGTCATTATGAGACATGGAGAAGATGGCCTATCTGGCCATGTTGGCCTTTACTGTCGCCGGTTCGTGGTGGCTCGAATGGGCATTCAAACTTCGAGTCTTACGTAGAATTCGCTTCACACTTTCGACGATCGCCCCAATCTCTATCTTCTTCCTTGTGTGGGACGCTCTAGCAATCCACTTGAGCCATTGGGAATTTGACTCAAATCAGATTCTAGGAATCTACCTGGCCTTCAATATTCCACTGGAGGAATTTCTATTTTTCCTGGCCGTACCTCTTGCAATCATCCTGACTTATGAGGGAGTGAGGAAACTCCGTCCACAGTGGAGTGAGCAGGAGTCATGACTTATACCGAAATCACATCACTCGTTTTGATTCTGGTCGTCCTCAGTGACATCTTTCTCTTTAAGAATTCACTTCTGACGACGAGAGCATTCTGGGGAAGTTACGCAATCATTCTTCCCTTCCAACTCCTCACGAATTCCTGGCTTACTCATCGCAAGATAGTCATGTACGACTCCAATGAAATCATTGGGTTACGAGTTGCGAGTGCTCCGATTGAAGACCTTCTCTTTGGCTTCGCTATGGTCGTAGGTTTCCTCTCTTACTGGGAGTTTTGTAAGAAAAGAGCGAAACTTGCGTGAGGCGAGCGTAGACTCATGTCATGTCAATGCGATATCGAATCGTTGCCTCACTCGGCGCCATTGCACTCGTTGCACTAGCTATCTTTTCAGCGACTCAGAGCAAGATAACTGAGTTCGCAACAGGAACCCCAGAAGCGACAGTCCAGGCCTTCTTCAAATCTATGTCTGAGCGAGATAGTGAAGGCGCTCTTCGATACTTTGTTACCGACACTCCTTGTGAGCTTTTCGAACTAGATAGGCAGAGCTTCTCCCAAGAGATCACAATTGATCTCGTCGAGTCCGAGATCACCGGAGATAGCGCCAAAGTGAAGGTTCGTATCCGTTACAGCAGCAATGACATGGTCAGCGGGTGGAAAGAGGATCAAGTAATCCGTTTGGAGAAGGAGTCGGGTAACTGGCGCATAACCGGAACTCCCTGGCCACTTTATGATTGCGAGCAGGAGAAACCATGATCTTCGGCATCATCTCTCTACTGATCACCGTCACCGTCCCGTTACTGATCATTCGGTGGTTCATCAACCGCCGTTCGGCACGACGTGATTTTGGCGATGAAATTCGTGAAATCTTTCAGTATCTAGCGACGCTGGTCCTTCTCGTAGTCGTCAACACAGGGCTCGCGGGACTACTTGCAAACCTGTTGCCAGCCCCAGATCGACTCGTCACCGACGAGAATCTGATGGCGAGAAACACTGCTTTCATCGTCGTTGGCGCGCCGCTCTTGTACTTCCTTGCTCGATGGAACCGAAGATCGTTGAGCTCAAATAGCGATGAGAATGAGGGTTTTGCGCTCCAACTCTATTTTGTTATCGCACCAATCACTGCGCTGGTCATCACTTCGGTCAATGCTTACCAGTTTGTGATTACATCTCTCACCGAAAAGTCAGTCGATGGTCAAGGACTTGCTATCGGTGTTGTCTGGTCACTCACACTTGCTCTCCATTACCGAATATCTCGAAAGATTCTCTCTCCCGAACGCAGACAGCCCTCCTTCCTCTTAGCCGGAGCAATCTCACTGGTTCTTCTCGTCATCGGTCTCGCTCGAATAATCGCTTCTATCACAACCACGTTGCTTCCCTTCAGCGGGAACACTCTTGTGACCACTGGCCCCTCTGAATTGGTTCGAGGGACGACTCTTCTGGCAATAGCAGGGATTTTCTGGATCGCTTACTGGATTTTTGGCGAGCGAAAAGGTGAAGAGAGTTCACTCCGAAGCGCCTATCTCCTACTCATCGGCATCTTCGCGCCTTTAGTGGCAATGTTGGTTGGCGCCAGTGTCATCTTCTATCAGTTGCTTATCTGGTATTTCGGCGATCCGAAGGAGAACTCTTTCTGGGTCCATCTTTCAGATATTCCGGCGGCGACTGGCACGCTCGGTGCATCTGCAGTCGCTTTTGCTTATCACCAACTGACTCTTCGCCTGCACCACCATGAAAAACGAAGCGAAGTCTCACGGATTTATGAGTACCTTCTCTCTGCTGGTGGGCTTGTTACATCCTCGATAGCAGTATCGATAGGACTCGTATCGATAGTTGAATCATTCACAAGTAAAGTGCAAGTTCTTGGATCCTCTGCCATGAATACCGCACTGCTCGCCTTGACACTCTTCCTGGTTGGTCTGCCTCTCTGGATCTTCTTTTGGCGCCGAATCGGGATGCGGGTGCAAACAAGCACTGATGCAGAGCTCGGTTCACCAACTCGTCGGGTCTACCTAATCCTCATTCTCGGTGTCTCTGGAATCGGCGCAATCGCAGCACTTCTTACGATGGTTGTCCGCCTCTTTGAGGGAATCTTCAATGCTGACTTAGGAGCTGCGACTTTCCGCGAACTTGCCTATCCGCTAAGTATTCTCTTGACGACTGCCTTGGTTGCTATCTACCACGTCAATATCTTTCGCCATGATCGAGCGCAGGCGCCAAAAACCACTCATGAGCTCAAATACTTGTTGCTTATCGGTCCCGAAGACACGCAACTGAAGCGGTTGCTCGAACGGGAGACCGGCGCGCGCATTGACTTGGTCCGCCTTGCCGATGGTTTCGAGGGAACTTGGTCAGAAGCGAGAGTGAGATCGCTGATTGCTTCGAATACGTATCCAGAGTTAGCACTGATTCACGACTCTCAAGAATACAAAATCATCCCCATTCAGAGATAGATCCTTTGATGTCTGCTCATCACTTCTCAAGGCTCGGCTAAGATACGCAGCACTTCCCAAACAAGGGGCAGTAGCTCAGTTGGTTAGAGCCCCGGACTCATAATCCGGTCGTCGTAGGTTCGAGCCCTACCTGCCCCACAGATTAGAAAGCACTAAATCCGCCTCAAATTTCTGGTTCGAGATTCGCTGGGTCAAGGAAATCACTGGACTTTTCGCAATCCGCACAAACGATCACATCCAACGGGCGCGGGAGAAATCTGTTCGGAGTTTGAACAAAGTTCCCGAGGTCAATCGTTGACTCCATCCACATGGCTTCCTAGGCTCATGTGTCAGAGCCCAAATGAATCTGAGGAGTTGATTAGAAAGCAATGAGCGAAACCCTCCTTCAACTAAGGAATGTTGGTAAGCGATTCGGAGATCACGTAGTTCTAAAGGACATCAATCTCGATATTGCAAAGGGTGAAGTAGTTTGCGTGATTGGACCAAGTGGCTCGGGCAAGAGCACTCTGCTGCGTTGCATTAACTTCATCGCGCCACCTGAAGAAGGTGAAGTCATCTTCGAGGGTAGAACTTGGAAGAGATTTCATTCAGCTTTTAATTTCATAGCAAACCGCAAATATGAGGCGAAGCTACCAACACTTAGAGCCGAGATTGGAATGGTCTTCCAGCATTTCAACGTATTCCCTCATATGACCGCAATCGAGAACGTCGTGCTTGGACTTACAAAAGTCAGGGGAAATACTCGAAATGTCGCACGAGAGATAGCTGAAAGATCGCTGAGGCAAGTTGGCCTCGGTGACAAGTTGGATCAATACCCTGAAAAGCTTTCCGGAGGCCAAAAACAACGCGTAGCAATCGCTCGTGCCCTCGCACTCAATCCCAAGGTCATGCTCTTTGACGAAGTGACTTCAGCACTTGACCCAGAGCTCGTCACAGGGATTCTTGATGAGATGAGACGCCTTGCCTCGGATGGAATGACGATGGTGGTAGTGACGCACGAGATGAACTTCGCCTTCCAAGTCGCCACCCGAATCGTCTTTATGGACGCTGGACGAATCGTGACTATTGGCACCCCCGAAGAGATACGGAACACGACTGAACCGAGGGCGCGCGCCTTTCTCAGTTCGATCCTGGGCTAGCGAGAGGATCAAAAAAGGCGCATGGACGGCTACCAATACAACTGGAACGTTGTCTGGCAATCCTTGCCTGAGCTCCGTCAGGGATTGATTATCACTCTACAAGTTTCGATTATGGGTATGTCACTTGCAATCGTCTTTGGATTGCTCTGCGCAATAGGTCGTCTCAGCCAATATGGGTACATCAGGAAATTCTCGGTCGCGGTGATTGATTTCTCAAGATCCATCCCTCTATTCGTCTTACTCTTCTGGGTCTACTACGGACTTTCACTTAAGTTCTCGATCAATCTCACAGCCTTTCAGGCCGGAGCTATTGCCCTTGGGATAACGGGTGGCGCATACATGGCAGAAGTTTTCAGAGGCGGGATCAATGCTGTTGATTTCGGTCAAAGAGAGGCTGCCCTCGCTATTGGGCTAACCCAGTCGAAGGCGTTTAATCTCGTAGTACTTCCTCAGGCAATTCGAATCATCGTCCCGCAAGCCGTCAATGTCTATGTTGGTTTGCTCAAAGGTGCGACTATCGTCTCAGTAATCGGCGTCGCTGACATGATTTATGTCGCCCAATACATTTCACTCAACTCATTTACTCCCTTTGAGATGTATTCAGCGGTTGGTGTCGCCTTTATCGCATTGACAGTCTCAATTGCGGGACTCGCATTTCTGCTTGAGGCAAAACTCAACAAGGGGAGGTCTCGTGGATAATTCACAGCTTTTTTTTGACTTTGCCCCTATCTGGCAAGCCCGAACTTTGTTGCTCGAGGGTTTCGGCATTGCAATGTTCTCTGCAGTAGCAGGAATTTTCTTTGCGATACTTCTTGGTCTGATCGTAGCTTTGATGCGACTCTCGCGATATCGAGCCCTTCGAGCGATTGCATTCACATACACCCAACTCTTCAGAGGCGTTCCACTTTATGTTCTTGTGCTCTGGATTTATTTTGGCCTCGTCTATGCAGTTGGGATAGATATTCCCAGAATTCCGTCAGGGATAATCGCCTTGGCACTTCTCAATAGCGGTTACCTATCCGAAACTTTCCGCTCTGGGATTCTCGCCGTAGAGAAGGGCCAGCGTGAAGCTGGTGAAGCACTCGGCTTAAGACCATGGCAAGTGAGCCGATTTATTGTCTTGCCCCAAGCTGGCCGAATAGTCGTGCCTCCGACAGGGAATCAGTTTGTTGATGCAATCAAAGACTCTGCCATCTTAAGCATCATCGGGGTACCAGAGCTGATGAAGGTCGCTCAGGAGCAAGCGAACATGTACTACCGACCTTTTGAGTTCTATACAGTCGCTGGGCTGCTGTACTTGATTGCTGTCATCATTGTTTCAAAAGGCATTTCAAAACTCGAACAACGTCTTGCAAGATTTTCACGAGCAAGCAAAGAGGCTTCCTCAGGCGAAAGAAGACCGTCTGAGGTTGGAGGGTAGATAAGAGGTAAAAGAACAATTCAGGATGGGCACCGGGTTCATCTTGAATCCTAGGAGGAAAGAAGGAAACATGGATCAGAAAGTGAACATGGCTGATTCTGTTGTTGATGAGAAGGCGGGACGCCGCAGCTTCATCAAGGGCGCTGCGTTGGCCCTCGGTGCCGGTGCTGTCGGTGCTTTGACTCCATTATCAGCAGGTGCAGTTACTGCAGAGCCGCCAGTTGCGAAAGCAACTGGTGACTCTTTGCTCGCCAAGATCATCTCATCGAAGAAGATTCGATTTGGTGTCGATCTTGGCTTCCCCCCACTCCAGTACAAGAAATCTGATGGAACCCCGACTGGTTACATCATCGACCTATCGGTGAGACTCGCTGCATCTCTTGGTGCAACTCCAGAATGGGTGGAGGTTCCATTCGCAAATCTCTTCGCCCAGCAAGCAGCTGGACGATTCGATATGTCAGGTATCTCGGCGACAATCCGACCAGAACGTGCTCAGCGCGTTCTCTTCGCAGGAGCTCCTTCATTCGTTGAATCGAATGTGGTTCTCCTCCGACCAGGAAGCTCGCTTCGAAACTTGACTCAACTCAACAGCACTAGCGTCACCATCGCTGTTGTCGTCGGCTCATCACAAGAGGCAGCTGCGAAGATTCTCTATCCTCGCGCGACCCTTAAGCGTCTCACCAATCAAGAAGCTCTCGCTGATGTCGCAGCCGGTCGATCCGATGCGATGATTGTCGGCGAGTTCTCGGTTGCTGCTGCAGTCAAGGCAAATCCATCAGTGAAGGTTATGAAGGGCAACCCTGTCTTTGTGGACGAGAACAGCTACTTCATGCCGTTGGGCGAGTACGATCTCAAGCACTATGTTGACACTTGGCTTCGTTACGAGACTTCTCATAACGAACTTGGTGCGCGTTGGGATGAATACATCGGTAATGATGCTCGAAAGTTGGGCCTCAAGACTGTCTCCATCTACTCAAGCTGGAAAGGCGCGTAGTCATCTGAACTCAACAAGCACTAGGTCCCCTTACAGGGATCTAGTGCTTGTTGCTATCTGTTTTATCTCTGTTATTGCCCTTGGATTCGCTGTACGCTCCACTCAATATGAAAATACTCTCGATCGACGGTGGTGGAGTCCGAGGTTTAATCCCTGGAATGATCATCGTGGAACTTGAGCGGCGCCTTGGAAAGCCGGTTTCGGAAGTTTTTGACCTCATCGCGGGAACATCAGCTGGTGGACACATTGCACTTGCCCTAAGTGCTCCTGACAAAAACGGAGATACAAAGTGGAGCGCGGCAGACCTGGCAAACTTTTATCGTGACGCCTACGGTCGCATCTTCCCATCGACTGGAAATCGCTTCATTGGAGCATTACGCGGTATCACAGATGAGCGATACTCTGCCGAAGGGATTGAGTTAGTCCTAGAAGAGATCTTTGGCGATGTGATGCTGAGTGAGGCCATGACGGAAGTTCTCGTCACGGCTTTCGAAGTGGAGAGCGGTAAGCCACATTTCTTCCTGCGCAGTGAGGCGAGAGCGGATAAACGCCTCGATCACACCATGAAGTTCGTCGCGAGAGCAACTAGTGCTGCGCCGACATATTTTGAACCTGCAGCCAAAATCGGTAGCGACGAGAAGCTCGCATTTATCGATGGTGGTGTCTTTGCGAATAATCCAACAATGTGCGGATTTGCCCATGCGCAGAAGCTCGGCTTTGACGAAGATGACATGACGATTGTTTCAATAGGTACCGGAGCGGTATCTCGCGAGTTGGTATATGAGGAGGTGCGAGATTGGGGTCTAGCCCACTGGGCCAGGCCGATTCTCGACATCACGGCCCAGGCGGGAAATCACGCAATCGATTGGCAGTTGAATCAAATTCTCCGTAAAGGCCACTACTTCCGAATCCAACCAATGATGTCAGGAATGCGATCCTCACTGGATGATGCGCGTCCTGAAACTGTCACTGCTCTAGAAGATGTTGCAAGAGATGTCATTCAAGAGAATAACGCTGCACTTGATCGAATTTGCACCCTTATCGCTGGTTAAGAAAACCTACTTGCGTTAGATCTTCTTCCAACCAGCAGGACAATTCGGCAGGGCAGTAATGAATTTCTTCGTCACTTTTCCTTTCCTGCAGGTCATCGTGTAGCTGATGCTCTTCTTTTTCGATTTCGATGCTTGAGAGGTTGATTGAGAAGAGTTGGTCGAACTTCCCTGACGAGTTCCAGTTAACTTGACTTTAAGGGTTGGCCTTGAGAAGGAGAATCCATAAGCACCTAAGTGCAGCCATCCCTCCTTCTCATTGAGGAATGTAGTCTCAACCCGCTTTTCGCTACCAGAATCATCGACAACCGAAACTGAAGCAGAGAGTGGTGCGTTTGTGAATCGATAGAGACAACGCGCTACATCTGAACGCATTAAGAGGTCATAGGTACCAACGTTCAAGCTCTTTCCATCCGGACGATAATGAAGTCCGCCAACTTTGTAATTCAAGAAGTCATTGATGAAATCAGGGGCACCAGGTGAGTAGACCGCAGCATTGGTAGTCACCAATCCAATGAGTCGCGTCTTGTCATTGAAGCAATCATTGCTTTGACGTCCGCCTACCGTGGAGAAAGCCCACGAGGTATGTTCGCCAGAGGCGGTATCTTTCATGACACCCACTAATTGCTTGATCCACTCCAGAGCGATTGGATTTCCGGCGTTGACGGAGTTCCAGATCTCACCCTGGCGTAGGAAGAGGCTGGGATCAGGACGAGCATCAAACTGCTCTTTCGTCAGCGAGACACTGACCTCTGGCACAACCACCGGCTCGGCCTCTACCTTGATTCGATTAAGTTTTTGGTCGACCGGGTCAATCTGAATTGATGCGTTCTTTAAGCGGCCATTGAGCCATCCAGTCACTGTATTTGGCAGTCGCAAAGTCAATGCAACTCGTTGCTTCTCCACGAAGTCCACTCGCTTTGCGCAAATTTCTTTGAGCTTGAATGAGGTGCAGGCATCATCGCTTTGGCCTACGAGAGGCGAAGCGAATACGCACTCTCTTTTTCTGCACAATCTCCAGAAGTATAGGTATCGCACTTTTTTCGCATCGACCGCCAATCCGTCTCAACATTATTAATGATCTTTTGAGCTACATCCTCGGGAATGGTATGCACCTCTGAACCCCCGCCTGCGCCTTCAGCGAAGGAATCCACGATGGTGTGGCGATATGGGGTATCCGCACCTCGGGCAGTCGATGTTATGGATAGCACTAAGGCGAAAGAGATCAAGAGCCCCAACCACGATTTCAGAAGTCTTTTCGATTGCGAGACCATACTCGGATTCTCCTACGACTCAGGAGACAAGACGATCACCCACACTAAAATCCTCCGTGGATTCAGTCTCACCATCGCACGATCACTTGGCTGGTGATCGACCAAGAGTCTCACCAAGTGATGAGCAGCCAAGGCCCAAGACAACTCGATTAACGTAGGCAAAGTAAGCAGTCACTTGATTGATTTCCAGAACTTCGCCATCACTGAAT
>Ga0194118_10002635_pt1 | contig 22269 bp, 22 predicted proteins | sample TA2MahsurfametaG_2_FD_148662 | JGI IMG/M metagenome (GOLD analysis project Ga0194118, IMG submission 148662) | Freshwater microbial communities from Lake Tanganyika, Tanzania - TA2015013 Mahale N5 surface | ecosystem: Environmental > Aquatic > Freshwater > Lake | place: Tanzania: Lake...
AGCTAAAATGCTGTTTATAGCCTGGAGAATCTCCCCACCAACCGTCATTGGTAATGATACAAATAGCCTCTGCACCTTTTGCACATTGTTCTGCAACAAATTCACCATAAATAGACTCGTAACATATTACTGGTGCTAATATGCCTTTGCTGCTATGAATTACCTTGGGCTCCTTCTCAATGCCAAGAGAACCGGAAGTTCCTCCATTATCCAAGGCAAAATCTTCTAGAAAAGGGAACCAACTTGCGAACGGAATCTTTTCAACCCCCAGTACGAGTTTTGATTTGTGTATGAGGTTTAATTTCGCGAAATTATTTAAAAATAAAGAGGTGTTGTAATTTTCAATATACCCATTGCCTTTTGGCAGGGGTTTGGATGCAGATGAAACTTTTTCTTCAAATACGTTAGACGTGGATGCCCCAACTAAAAATTCCGTTTGAGGCCAGTTTTTCTTTTCATGAATCATCATTTTAATGACATCGAACGAATCGATATACTCCTCCCAAATATCTGCACTCAACATTGTTTCTGGACCCATTACTAAGTCTATCTTTTTTGACTTGTAGGGAGTTATCATGGTGTAAAATTTCTCCAGCTGATCTTCTGGTGTATATGAGGCTGAGAATTTCTCATTATACGGATCGATATTTGGTTGAACCGAGAGAACATGCATTTTGTTCGTCTTGTCCTCCTCAAATGAACTTAAACGCAAATAGGAAATAACAATTGGTATTATAAGTAGCGTAATTGAACCCGCGGCAAGTGGAAGCACAGATTTCGGTTCATTGGTATTCTTCCATTTAAGAAATAACCTCAATAACAGAGCATTGATCAATAGTATCCAGAGACTTCCTCCTAGGACCCCTGTGAATTCATACCATTGAATCCAATTGGGTAATTCTGAAAAAATATTACCCATGGTCAGCCAAGGATGTGATAATTCCCAATTGTAATGACAGAACTCAAAGGCTACCCAAACTGTAGGAAAAAGTAAAAAATTATAGGACGGAGCACTGCGTTTACGCAGAAAATGAAAAAGAAGAAAGGCCAAGGCCATCAGTAACGAATTGAAAACAAAGGCCAATATTCCTCCAACTGAGGTAGAATTCCAAATCCACCAGTTGCTTCCCAAATTGTAAATAAAAAAACTCCAATAGGCATGTACGAATACATGTCGCCCACTTTTTGATTTTTCTGACAAATTGTTTTCAACAAGAAGCAATGGAATCCAAGCAATGAAGATGAGCGGCGTTAAACTACCACTGAATGGAAAGGAGATAGTGAGCAAAACACCCGTCAAAGAAGATAATCCGTAACGATGTTTTAATGAGAGAGCAGTCATACGACAAATTTAAGAGAGAAATTTTGTAATTGCATTCTATCAATGGATACTTATTGCGCTTTATCGATCAAGTGAAACGGTTAATTGTTATTTCAAGCAAAAAAAAAGCTGTTCGCGAGAACAGCCTTCTTAAAATTATGGATTCAATTATGCTTCGGCTCCTTTTTCAAACGGAACAACAGAAACAAATGAACGATTGTCTTTTTTCTTACGAAATTCTACTAAACCATCTGTTAAAGCAAATAAAGTATGGTCTTTACCAATACCCACATTGTTGCCTGGATGGTGTTGCGTCCCTCTTTGACGAACAATAATATTTCCAGCAATAGCTGCTTGTCCTCCAAAAATTTTCACACCTAAACGTTTGCTGTGAGACTCACGACCGTTTTTCGAACTTCCAACTCCTTTTTTATGTGCCATTTTCTTATTATTTTTTGCTTAACGATATTATGCTTTGATACTTTTGATGCTTATCGCTGTAAATTGTTGGCGATGACCATTGCTTTTTTGATAGCCTTTTCTTCTTTTCTTCTTGAAAACAATGACTTTATCTCCTTTAACATGGTCAAGTACCTCTGCAGTCACTTTTGCACCATCTATAGCCGGGGCGCCTACAGTAATTTTTCCACCATTATCCACCAACAAAACGCGGTCAAATTCAATTTTTGAACCAGTTTCAGCCGATAATCTGTGTACGAATACCTTTTGGTCTTTCTGCACTTTAAATTGCTGCCCTGCTATCTCTACAATTGCGTACATATAGCTAAATTTTAATTTTTGGACTGCAAAGTTACAAATTTATCCCGATCTCCCAAAGATTTTTTCTCCATTTATTTACTGAGAAAATCAAAACAATTTATTTGGTCTTAAATCGACTCAGGAAAAGGGGCAAATTGGCCAAGAGGACGCCAAGAAGAATAATGAGCATCGAGCCAATCTGTTCCCGAACAATTACTTCGTTAAATTGCCAGCCGATAAATACAGATACAATTGGCATCAAGTAGGTTACGCTGCTGGCAAATAGAGGAGAAGATAAACGGATGGTTATATTAAACAGGACAGTAGCTAGTGCTGTTCCAATCAAAGCGAGAAGAATTATTGCTGTGAGCCCTTCTTTTGCAAATTCATGCGATGCTACAACGGACATAGTTTTGGAAAATATCACAATTAAAAGGGATGGCAACCAAACTAGAGAAAGTGAAATACTTGTCACCTGCAAGGACGTGTAGTGCGAAAGTTTATACTTGATGGTACTTAAACTAATGGCATAAAGTAAAGTGGCTAAAACTACCGCAAAAATATGGATAATATCTCCGGACAAAGCGCTTTTTTGACCTGTCAATACGAGTAAAATAATTCCAATAGTGCCAATGCTCACACCTAAATATTGAGAAGGGTAAAGTCGTTGTCTAAGAACTAAAAAGGTTAGGAGTAAAGTAAAAATTGGGGTGAAACTATTCAACATACCTGCAAGACCTGAGGTAATACCTGTTTCTGCAAATGTAAATAAGAAAGCTGGTAAGAAACTTCCACATGTCCCCACCACGAAAAAAAAGAGCACGTCCTTTTTCGATTTTAGTGCCCGCCAACCTTTAATAGCCCACGGTAATAATACCGTTGAAGCAATCAACATACGAAGTGATCCTACTTGGGATGAACTGAAAATAGTTTCGCCCGAACTGCTATACATCGCCTTTTTCATTAAGATGAAGGAGCTCCCCCAAATAATAGACAGTATTATCAAAAGAATCCAACTTTTCAGTGCATTTGTCATTACTCAAAATTAAGTCAATCATCTCCTGACAATGTCGGCGGTTTAAAAACTTGTGAACGCCACTTGTGAATAAGATGTTAAAAAAAATCCCACAAAATCCCACAAGTACAAAAATTCAGTAAAATAAACAATTTCAGTTATTTTACTTCTGAAATGAAACCATTGCATTCGATAAAACGTAACAAGTTATCAACAATTTCATATATTGTGGTAAAAAGTGGTAATTATTCCATTAATTTTACTCATTATTAAGCTATGGCAGGATTAGTAGGAGAATTTGAGGTAAAACTCGATGAAAAAGGTCGTTTTTTATTTCCTTCCAGTTTACGGAAGCAGCTTCCTACGTCGTCTCAGCGAGATTTTATGTTGAATAAGGGGTTCGAAGAATGTTTGACCATGTTTCCTCTTCCAGACTGGGAGAGAATTAGTGAAAAACTTTCAAAGATGAACTTATTCAAACCAAAGAACAGGATGTTCTACCGTTTATTTCATCAAGGAGCCAAACAGGTAAGCTTGGATAATGCAGGAAGGGTGCTTATTCCTGCTGCATTGATGGAGCGAGTGGGACTTATTTCGGAGGTTATGTTGATAGCATACAACGATCGAGTTGAAATCTGGGACAAATCCAAATACTTCGAATTAATCGAAGGGAACATGGCTGATTTCGCTGATTTAGCGGATGAAGTAATGGGTGATTTGGACAATGGAGAATAATTCGATTTACCACATACCAGTACTCTTTAATGAGTGCATAGAGGGCTTAAATATTAAGTCTGACGGCATCTATGTAGATGTTACATTCGGCGGGGGTGGACATTCTAAAGCGATTTTCAATGCTTTAAATAATAAAGGTAAACTCTTTGCATTCGATCAAGATGAAGCTGCTCAGCGCAACGCATGGAAAGCACCAAATTTTCAATTAATTGCTGCCAATTTTGGCTATTTGAAGAACCACTTGAAACAGTATAATATTTCGGCCATCGATGGATTATTCGCTGATCTTGGGGTTTCTTCCTATCAATTTGACGAGCCTAACAGAGGATTTAGTATTCGGGAGAATGCTCGCCTGGACATGCGAATGAATCAAAAAGCTAAATTATCTGCTTACGATGTGCTTAATCACTACGAGGAGGAAAAGCTCATAAACATATTCAAACATTACGGTGAGTTATCAGCCTCTCGCGCTATGGCGGCAACTATTGTGTCAAAACGTGCAGTTAACCCGATTATAACTACGCTTGAATTAATGGAGGTTTTGAAACATTTTGCTCCAAAATTTAAAGATCATAAATTCTTTGCTCAAGTTTTTCAAGCGATTCGAATCGAAGTAAATCAAGAATTGGAAGTGTTAAAATCTATGCTCGAACAAGCTTCGGACTTACTTCAACCGCAGGGAAGACTGGTTGTAATTTCCTATCATTCATTGGAGGACAGATTAGTTAAAAATTTCATGAAACGAGGGTCTTTCGATGGAAATATCAAAAAAGATTTCTTCGGTAACGTACAGAAACCCCTAAACGAGGTGACTCGCCATCCTATTGTTCCCAGCGAAAAAGAAATTGAACTCAATTCTCGCTCACGCAGTGCAAAATTAAGAATAGCGGAGAAAATATGACCGACAACGACTACATAGAATATAACCTGCCAAAGGACGAGGAACCAGAGAAAAAAGCGGAGAGTAAAACGGCTTCGAATAAACCTATAGAGAAAAATGAAAAAAAGTCTAGTGCTTTCAACCAAATACTCAATGGTGATTTTCTTACCAAAGAGTTTTTTTTGAATAATCTTAGTTTTATTTTCTTCATAATGTTTCTTCTTATTCTATTGATCGCCAAAGGATACTACGGAAAACAAGTAGGGAAAGACATCATAAAAGCACAACGAGGTCTAGATCAAAGTGCAGCAGAGTATGTAGAACTCAAATCAAAATTAGAAACTGAAACGAGAAGAATGAATCTCTTAGAGAAGCTTACACCAAGGGGTCTTGAAGAAACAAAAAATGCAACCAAAGTAATCCGAGTAAGGCGATGAGTAAGGATAAGAATTTTTTGTATTTACGAGCATATGCCATCTATTTTGGCTTTTTGGTTTTGATGATCATAGTTTTATACAAGACTATGGCGCTTCAATTAGAGGGTAATTCGAAGGTATTTTCAGATTCGGATAAAAGAATACCATATAGAACCGTAGACAGACCTGCAAGAAAAGGAGATATCCTAGACAGAAATTATAATACGCTTCTTACGCATGTCGCTTACTACGATGTATATATGGACCCCATGGTTGTAGATAAAAAAGTTTTGGATGAAGACCTGAATGAATTGGGAGACGCACTTCAGAAAATGTTCCCAAAAAAGAATAAGAATTACTATTTAGAATTGATTCAGAAAGGCAGAAAAGAGGGTAGCAGAAGTGTCTTGATTAAAAAAGCAGTTACCAACGACCAAAGATTGAAATTAAGGCAATTCCCCATATTTAAATTGGGAAGATTTAAAGGTGGATTGGTTGACGACGCTGAAAATATAAAAATAGAAAAACCTTATAATCCAATGTTGCAGAGAACGCTTGGTGATGACCGTATGATAGGAATTTATGGGGCCTATTACAATTTTTTGAAGGGAGAATCTGGAGAGGAAATAGAGCAGCGTTTTGCAACGGGTTGGAAGAAAATTGGGCAAATAACCAAAGATGCAGAGGAGGGAGCGGATGTGGTGACAACCATTGACAAAGAAATTCAGGAAGTTGCTCACTCAGAATTATACAAACAAGTACTTAATTTGGAGGCCGATCACGGGTGTGTAGTCGTTATGGAGGTAAAAACAGGCTACATTCGCGCCATTGCGAATTTGAAAAGAAAATCTGACGGAACCTGCGCAGATGAATTTAATTATGCCCTGGCTCAAGGGGAAGTGCCTGGCTCCACCATGAAACTTGCCTCCATAATGGCAGGATTAGAGGATGGGAAATTTAAAATTACGGATAAGGTTAACGCCGTCGGCACGTATAATTTTGTTAACGGCCATAAACTCGAGGATTCAAATCACGGCTTGGGTTATGGAGAAATCACCATTCAGCAGGCTTTCGAAAAATCATCCAATGTGATTTCTCAAGTTATTCATAAAGCATATCGCAACGAACCTCAGCAATTCCTTGATAAACTTAAACAATTTGGTGTTACTGAATCTCTTGGAATTGAATTAAAAGGCGAACCAAATCCCGTGTTCCCAAAACCGGGAACGGATGCCTGGAATGCCATTTCGCTGCCCTGGATGTCTATTGGATATAGCGTCTTGCAAACACCGCTGCAGACCTTGTCATTATACAATGCCGTAGCTAATAATGGGCAACTTGTTAGGCCACTTTTCGTGCAAGAGATTAGAAAAGGAGGTGCATCGCTACAAAAATTTGACCCCGTTGTACTTAAGGAAAAAATTTGCTCTGATCAAACAATTAAAATTATGCAAGAGTGCTTGAAAGGGGTTATGACTAATGGTACAGGAAAGAAACTCATAAGTACCATGTTCAAAATTGCCGGAAAAACGGGCACAGCAAAAATTCAAGGAGAAAAAGGAGAATACGGAGATGACGAATCTAACAGTTCCTATCAAGCATCATTTGTGGGATATTTTCCAGCAGACCATCCAATTTACAGCTGTATTGTGGTCATAAACAAGCCTAATCCAAAAAAAGCATATTATGGAGCTGAAGCTGCAGGAACTGTATTTGCCGAGGTAGCAAATAAGGTTTTTGCATCCTCTTTGAAATACCACAAGGCAGTAAATGAAGGAGTCAAATCAAAAGATTTACCACAGTTTAAAACAGGATATTCCAAAGATATTATTTCTGTTACTCAAAAATTAGGTTTGCCATATGTAATAGAGTCTTTAGGTGATTGGCAAGGAGCTGACACCACGAAAGGAAAAGTCATAATTTCGAGCAAACTAAAACTCGACGGAAAAGTACCAAACGTTGTTGGAATGAATGCCAAAGATGCCGTCTACATACTCGAGAGTAAAGGGTTGATAGTTAAGTTGACAGGATTTGGAAAGGTGGTGTCACAATCACTTACACCTGGTTCTTTGCTGACAAGGGGTCAAATAATACGATTAGAATTTAAATGAAAACAATCAATAATATACTGAATGGTATTTCTTTCTCTTGGGTAAGACGAGGTCAAGATAAGACCATTGATTTATTGATATTTGATTCTCGTCAAGCTTCTCCGTCTTCACTTTTCTTTGCAATCAAAGGAACAAACAACGACGGCCATGATTATATTTCAGCAGCCTATGCCAATGGTTGTCGAAATTTTATAGTTCAAGATATCAATAAGGTGTCTTTTGAAGACGTCAATGTGATGGAAGTTGCAGATTCTGCTTACGCATTGGGCGTTTCTGCTTGTAACTTTTACGACCATCCATCAAGAAATCTTAAGTTAGTAGGTGTAACAGGAACCAATGGAAAGACAACCACCACAACCCTACTTCATAGCTTGTTCTTGCAGCTAGGAGCTAAAGCTGGGTTGCTCTCAACAGTGGTTAATAAGATTGGTGAGGAGGAAATCCCTTCAACACACACCACCCCTGATCCAGTACAACTCAATGCGCTATTGAAAAAAATGGTCGATCAAGGTTGCAAGTATTGTTTTATGGAAGTCAGTTCGCATGCAATTCATCAAAATCGTGTTGCGGGATTGGATTTCAAAGGTGCAGTTTTTACCAACATAACACATGACCATTTAGACTATCACAAGACCTTTTCAGAATATATAAAGGTGAAAAAAGCCTTCTTTGATAAATTAAGTAGCGCTGCTTTTGCTTTGACGAATGTTGACGATAAGAACGGATCGCTAATGTTGCAAAACACAAAGGCACAAAAAATAAGTTATGCACTTAAAACTCCTGCAGATTTTAAAGGAAAAATTAGTGAGAACGCACTTAGTGGTTTGGTACTTCAAGTCAACAATAAAGAAGTGCACACCAAATTGGTTGGAGAATTTAATGCTTATAACTTATTGGCAGTATATGGTGTTGCCACGTCTTTGGGATTTGATTCACTAGAAGTTTTAACTGGCCTTAGTAATTTAAATTCAGTAGATGGTAGATTTCAATATTACAGAAGCCAAGGCGGATTGACAGTAATTGTGGATTATGCACACACGCCGAACGCATTAGAAAATGTACTCCAAACCATTAACGGAATTAAGAAGAGGACAGAAAAAGTCATCACACTTGTAGGATGTGGTGGAGATCGTGACAAAACGAAACGTCCGTTGATGGCTGAAATAGCCGCTAAAATGAGTCAACAAGTTATAATAACTTCTGACAACCCTCGAACGGAGGACCCGGCTCGAATTTTACAGGAAATGGAATCAGGGTTAACTTCAGATCTGCAAACTAAATCTATTTCAGTTCTAGATAGAAAACAGGCTATTAAAACGGCGATTCTACTCGCACAACCGGGTGATATCATTTTAATCGCTGGCAAAGGACATGAAAAATACCAAGAAATCATGGGAGTTAAATACGATTTTGATGATTTCAAGATAACACAAGAATTAACCAATGATTTGAAGAAATAATGCTGTACTACTTATTTGATTACTTAGATAAACTAAATTTTCCAGGAGCAGGCTTGTTCGACTTTATTTCCTTTCGAGCTGCCATGGCATTGATCACCTCATTAATTGTATCAATTGTTTTTGGCAAGAAAATCATTCAATCCCTGCGCAAGCAACAAATCGGTGAAACCGTTCGAGATCTCGGACTTGCAGGACAAATAGAGAAGTCAGGAACGCCTACAATGGGAGGGGTCATCATTCTTAGTGCTATTTTAATTCCAACGATTCTCTTTGCTAAACTGCATAACATTTACGTCATCACCATGATAATCGCCACAATTTGGTTGGGTATGATTGGCTTTTTAGATGACTATATCAAAGTATTTAAAAAGAACAAAGAAGGTCTTAAGGGTTCCTTCAAAGTAATTGGACAAATTGGAGTCGGTTTGATAGTAGGTTGTATACTGTATTTTTCTGATGATGTAACGGTTCATAAAAGAGTTAGTTTAGACTACAAATTACAAAACGACGAAGAGTTTGTCACACATCTTCATGTTCAAAATGAAGGTGAGAACTATAAGTGGATCAAAACCGACGACATGACCACCACAATTCCTTTTATCAAAGGAAATGAGTTTAATTATAACTGGCTCATTGGTGACATGGATAAATCATATGGCTGGTTGCTTTTTATTCCAATTGTCATCTTTATTGTAATTGCTGTTTCGAACGGAGCGAACATGACCGACGGATTAGATGGTTTGGCAACAGGTACTTCTGCGATTATTGGCTTGGCTTTAGCAGTTTTAGCATATGTAAGCTCTCACGCAAAGTTTGCAGATTACTTAAATGTAATGTACATCCCACTCGCAGAGGAAATGGTAATTTTTATCGCGGCCTTTGTAGGAGCATGTATCGGATTTTTGTGGTATAACTCATTTCCAGCACAAGTTTTTATGGGAGACACCGGTAGTTTGGCTATTGGAGGAGTTATTGCAGTATTTGCTATTGCCATCAGAAAGGAGTTGCTTATTCCGGTACTTTGTGGGGTTTTCCTCATTGAAAATTTATCCGTAATGCTTCAAGTTGGGTATTTCAAATACTCAAAGAAGCGCTTTGGTGCAGGGAAGCGTATTTTTCTGATGGCTCCATTACATCATCATTTTCAGAAAAAAGGTTTACACGAAGCAAAAATAGTTTCCCGATTTTGGATTGTTGGTGTACTTCTGGCAGTAATCGCCATCGTAACGCTCAAATTAAGATAGTCGATGCAAGGAAAAGGAAAGCATATTACCATTTTAGGAGCCGGAGAAAGCGGACTCGGTGCTGCTATTCTTGCCGTGAAGCAAGAATGGAATGTTTTTGTTTCTGATGCGGGTAAAATAAAAGATGAATTCAAACTTGATCTTCAAAATTTAAATGTCGAATGGGAGGAAGGTCAGCACGATGAAACACGGATTTTATCCTGTGATTTGATTGTAAAATCGCCTGGAATACCGAATACTGTTCCACTCATTGTAGCACTACGTAATAGAGGAATTCCTGTTATTTCGGAAATAGAATTTGGAAGTTATTATACCAAAGGAAAAAAAATATGCATCACAGGAAGTAACGGCAAAACGACCACCACCATGCTTACACACCACATTCTGAAAAAAGCGGGTTGGGATGTGGGATTAGCAGGAAATATAGGAAAAAGTTTTGCCAAACAAGTGGCAGAAGGAGATCACGAATGGTATGTAATTGAACTGAGCTCATTTCAACTTGAAGATATGTTTGATTTTAAAGCTGATATTGGGATTCTAACGAATATTACACCCGACCATTTAGACAGGTATGGTTACGAAATGCAAGGATATATCGATGCAAAATTTAGAATTTTAAATAATCAAACACATGAGGATTGGTTTATCTATAACTATGATGATCCTATTATTCATGCAGAAATTGCCCAAAGAAATCTCCCTATGAAAACAGCATCTTTTTCTCTTAAAGAAGAGGTTGCCGTTGGTGGGTATGCGAACAAGGAACAACTAACAATAAACATAAAAGATCAATTTACTATGTCCATTCATGATTTAGCTTTAAAGGGTAAGCACAACACCCAAAATTCGTTGGCAGCAGGAATTGCCGCGAGAATTGTAGAAATTCGTAAAGATGTGGTCCGAGAAAGTCTTGAAGATTTTGTAAACGTTGAACACCGTTTAGAATTTGTTGCAAAAGTCAATGGAATTGAATTCATAAACGACTCAAAAGCAACCAATATCAATTCTACTTGGTTCGCGTTAGAAAGTATGGAAAAACCGGTAGTTTGGATCGTTGGTGGAGTTGATAAAGGCAATGACTACAATGAAATAATTGATTTGGTGAAAGATAAGGTAAAAGCAATAATTTGCCTTGGAAATGAGAACCAAAAAATAATCGAATCGTTTTCTTCAATTGTAGAAAAAATCGTAGAGGCAAATTCTGCAGTTGAAGCAGTGGCCCATGCCTACAGGTTGGCTAAAAAAGATGAAACCGTTCTCTTGTCGCCGGCTTGTGCAAGTTTTGACTTGTTCGAAAATTACGAGGACCGTGGCAATCAATTTAAACAGGCGGTAAGAATGTTGTGAAATGAATAAAGAAGAACTTCAAAAAATTCAAAATCAACTTTCGGAAGCAAAGCCAAATGGCTTTCTTATTGATCGAAGTAGTACTTTGATTGCACGTGGAAAAGTGTTAGAGATGGACGCATTTAGCTGGCAATATCCAACTATTGAAATCTTGGAACGCACCATTCTTTCTTTCCCATTTTCTGTTTTATGGTTAGGAAATCCTCCTGAAATACACGCTCTTCTCAGTAGGGGAAATATTGAACATGGTAAGCTTCATGTAATTTGTTACGATAATGATGAGATAGGACACGATGTGAATTGGGCATTAGAAACCTGTGTAAAAATGAAGTTTAAACCAGGTATTTTACTTTTCACAAGCTCTACAAGCAATACAGAATTTAATATGCGTGGTTTTTCGGAATTCATTCAATTGATTCAGACCAAATGAAAGATTACCTAAAATACCTAAAAGGAGATCCAGTGATTTGGATTATTACTATTTTATTAATGGCTTTTTCGCTCGTAACAGTCTACAGCTTTGTGCCAATACTCGTTAAAATTGAAGGAGGATCGCCCCTCCAATACCTCTTGAAACATTTCTTTTACGTTGTCATTGCATTTTTTATTATGTTTTTAATTCATCGTGCGGATTCAAAATATATCAGTCAATTGTCAAAATTTAGTTACTACATGGCAGTGCTAATATTGTTATTTACCTTATTTTTCGGCTCTCAAGTTAATGATGCCGGTCGTTGGATTAAAATTCCATTCATCGGGCTTACCTTTCAATCCTCAGATTTTGCCAAGTTGGCCCTTATTCTATACTTATCGAGGTTATTAGTTAAGAAGAAAGAGAAGTTAAATAGTTGGAGGGAAGGGGTTTTTCCGGTTGTACTGCCAATCATCGTCATCTGTTTTTTAATTTTAAAAGACAATTTTTCAACAGCGGCAATGCTCTTCATGTTGTGCCTTGCCATGCTTTTCATTGGTCGAATGCCTTACGGAAAACTTTTCACCATGCTGGGCTTTGGTTTTGTCTTAGTTTTTTTAATTATCTGCATTCATAAAGCTGCCCCAGAACTAAATATTCTCCCACGCTACGACACTTGGGTAAGTCGATATAATTCGAAGATGGATGAGTCTTCTGCAGACATATTAAAAAATGCTCAGTCAAATAATGCAAAATTAGCAATTCATAACGGTTCTTTTCTCGGACAGGGTGTTGGCGATGGCAAACTAAAAGAGTATATTCCAGAGGCATATGCAGATTTTTACTACTCAAGTTTCGTAGAAGAATTTGGTTCAATTTCTGCCATTGTATTAATCTTAATCTATTTAATCTTATTATTTCGGATAATCCGAATAGCCTTAAAAACCGATGATTTATTTCAAACATATGTTTGTATGGGCATAGGAATACACCTTCTCACTCAGGTAAGTATAAATATGTTAGTTTGTACAGGTATTTTCCCAGTGACCGGACAAAACATGCCCTTCTTAGCAATGGGTGGTTCAGCTTTAATTATGGCGTGTGCCTCAATCGGTATAGTACAATCATTTGCTTTTAATTTACAAAAAAGAAAATTAATGCAGAGCGAAACAACCTTTCAAACAATTAGTGGCGGATGATTAAAAAGGTAATCATATCTGGCGGAGGAACGGGTGGACATATCTTCCCAGCAATAGCTATTGCCGATGAATTAAAGAAACGCAACCCAGAAGTAGAAATTTTATTTGTTGGTGCCGAAGGAAGAATGGAAATGGAGAAAGTTCCTCTTGCGGGTTATCCTATTGTGGGATTGCCGATATCAGGACTCCAAAGAAGAATAACCTTGTCTAATTTTTTTCTGCCTTTTAAAATACTCCTAAGTCTTTGGAAAGCAAGAAAAATCATTCATAATTTTAAGCCACAATTGTTAATTGGAGTGGGCGGTTATGCCAGTGGCCCGACGCTGAAAATGGGGAATTTATTAGGAATACCCACTTTATTACAAGAGCAAAATTCATTCGCAGGAAAAACTAATAAGATTTTGGGAAAAAAAGCCAATATCATATGTGTCGCATATGAAGGAATGCAATTATTTTTCCCGCTGAATAAGCTCGTGATTACAGGAAATCCTGTCCGAAAAGAAATAGCAAAGTTTCAAGCTTCAAAATCTGAGGCCATAGAATTTTTTAAGCTGGACCCCTCGAAAAAAATTGTTCTTGTAATTGGCGGATCTCTGGGAGCTCAAGCATTGAATAATGTACTTTTAGAGGAATTGTCGAAATGGAAATCCCTAGATGGAACAGTTCAAGTTCTCTGGCAATGCGGAAGACTATACTACGAAGATTTAAAAAATAAGGTAGTAGTAGAGGGAGCAAAAAATATTTTTCTTTTTGAATTTATTCAGCGAATGGATTTAGCATATTCTGCTGCTGATCTTGTTATTTCCCGAGCCGGGGCTTTATCCATTTCAGAATTATGTTTAGTAGGCAAAGCATCGATCTTGGTACCATCCCCAAATGTGGCAGAAGATCACCAGATGAAAAATGCACAGGCATTAGTTAGGAAAAATGCCGCAGTCGTGATTAAAGATGCTGAATTGAGCAATAACTTAATTAACCAAGCGAAAGCATTACTGGCGAATAACGAGGCACGTATCGAACTAGAGAGAAATTGCCTTCTCCTAGCAAAACCTCTTGCCACCGAGGCTATTGTTGATGAATGTGAAAAATTAGTAGGAAAATGATCAGGACTCCTTTGGCTAAGTATTCATCTGTTTATTTCATCGGAATAGGAGGAATCGGAATGTCTGCATTGGCGCGTTATTTTATAAACCTTGGCAAAAAAGTAGGGGGGTATGATAGAATTCCGAGTGAGTTGACAGAGAAATTGATTTCGGAAGGGGCATGGATTCATTATACGGATGATATTGAGGAAATCCCAACCTGTTTTACTTCAATCGAAAATACTCTCGTGATTTATACTCCAGCAATTCCGAAATCAATGACAGAATTGAATTACTTTCAATCTCTTAATTTTCATGTCGCTAAAAGAGCAGAGGTTTTGGGCTTGATTTCGCGTATGTCGATGGGATTGTGTGTGGCGGGGACTCATGGAAAAACAACCACAAGTGCAATGCTTGCTCACATTTTAAATGAGAGTGAATGGAAGTGTAATGCTTTTTTGGGAGGCATTGCCTCAAATTTTCACTCAAACGTAATACTTTCCTCAGCCAGTCAATGGACAATATTTGAGGCGGACGAATTCGATAGGTCATTTTTACAACTTAGTCCTAATAGCAGTATCATTACTTCTGCTGATCCAGATCACCTTGATATATATGGTAGCAAAGAGCAATTTCTTGATGGATTTAGGCAATTTGCAATGAAATCTGATATTAAAGGTTTTTCAGTCCAGAAAGAAGGGCTTAACTTGCCGAGTTTATCAAAAGTTATTTCATATGCGTTATTCTCTTCAACGGCAGACTATACTGTTATAAATTTAAATTGGAGTCAAGGATATTTATTTGCTGATGTTCGAGGTAAAAAATTTAGTGCTTCTAATGTACAACTTGGTATACCAGGTTTTCATAATGCAGAAAATGCCTTAGCGTGTATTGCCTTACTCAGTGAACTAGGCATGTCAGAATCAGATATTCGCAGAGGGCTAGCAAGTTTCTTGGGTGTAAAAAGAAGATTTGAGTATCACATTCGAACAAATCACTTGGTATATTTAGATGATTATGCACACCACCCCGAAGAAATAAAAAGTCTCATTTCGTCCTTAAATATGTTATACCCAGGAATCCCCGTAATTGGCATATTTCAACCACATCTTTTTACACGAACACGAGACTTTGCAGAAGGTTTTGCAAACGAATTAGCGAAGTTAGACGAATTGGTATTGATGCCAATTTACCCCGCGCGTGAGGAGCCTATTCATGGGATAACTAGCGAATGGTTGTTGCAGCAAGTAAAACTAGATTACAAATCATTGAAAACGCATGCTGAAGTCATTAATCATTTCAAAGATCGAAAAAGGGGAGTTGTAGTGACTATTGGTGCAGGAGATATTGATAGGCTTGTTATGCCTTTGAAGGAAATATTAGAAACTAATTTGACGGAATGAAATTATGGCATAAAATAATGAGTTGGGTGCTCTTGCTCGTGGGTGTAACAGTCGTTTTCTACTTTGCAAATACTCTAGATCAAAACAAGTTGGTTGATCCTCCAAATATTGCAATAGAATACCAAGGTGAAAATGTGTTATTGACGGAACGCGAGTTGCTATCAAGACTCACTAAAAAACGATTGCTATTTACCGGTCAAAAAATTTGCGAATTGAATATCCCTGGCATTGAAAAAGCATTGCAAGAAATGCCGGAGGTGAGAAGTGCAAATGTATTTCGTGAAATAGGTAGTACTTGGAATATTAAATTAGAATTAAGAAAACCGATTGCTCGAATTTTCAACACGCACGGCCAATCATTTTACATGGACTCTGATGGATTTCTTATGAATAGACTGGATTCTCATGTTGCACGAACTTTGGTGTTTTCTGGGAATATTAAGGATAAATTTTTTGAAGGAAACATAAAAGATATTATTAACAACGACTCCTTGAAAAGTATCCAAAAATTAGACGATATCTACCGTATTTCAAACTATGTTTGTAATCATCCGCTGTTGTATCATTTGCTTGCTCAAGTACACCTTGATGAAGCAGGCAATTTTCTAATGATTCCAATAGCCGATGGAGCAAATATATTTTTTGGTAAGGCAAATTCTGATAAAGAAGTTGCTGAAAAATTTGAACGATTAACGGTGTTTTATCAGCAGGGGTTACCTTATGAAGGCTGGAACAAGTATGATCAAATTAATTTAAGTTATGACGGACAAATCGTTTGCAGAACAAAACATAAATAATCAGTCAATTACTAAGAGTCCAGTAATTATCGGGTTGGATATAGGAACAACAAAAATTGCATGTTTTGTCGGCAAAAAAAACGAATATGGGAAAATAGAAATTATTTCTATGGGAATGAGCGAGTCGCTCGGTGTAATGCGCGGCGTGGTTTCGAATATAGAGAGGACTATTCAGTCTATAACCAGTGCAGTTCAAGGGGCTCAGAATTGTAAAGAAGGAAATCTTGTTATAAAAAATGTTTTCGTTGGTATTGCCGGCCAACACATTAAAAGTTTACAGCACAGAGGTATTTACACAAGGAGAGCAAAAGATGGAGAGATTTCTCAACGGGATATTGATAATTTCATTGATGACATGTATCAGTTAGTTATGAATCCTGGAGAAGAAATCATTGATGTAATTCCTCAAGAATATATTGTTGACAAAGAACCTGAAATTAAGGATCCAATTGGTATGGCAGGCACAAGACTTGAGGCAAATTTTCATATTATTACTGGCCAAGTGAGCAATGTAATGAATATTAAAAAATGTATTGATAGGGCTAACCTAAACACCAAAGGTATTATTCTTGAGCCTATAGCTTCTGCGGAAGCGGTTTTGAGTGAAGAAGAGAAAGAAGCTGGTGTAGTGTTAGTGGATGTTGGAGGAGGAACAACAGACATTGCCATTTTTCAAGATGGTTTAATTCGTCATACTGCAGTTATTCCCTATGGAGGAAATATAGTCACTCAAGACATCAAAGAGGGCTGTAAAATTATGCAGAGACATGCTGAAGCATTGAAAGTTAGATTTGGTAGTGCTTTGGCATCAGAAAGTAAAGATAACGAAGTAGTTTGTATACCCGGAATAAGAGGAAAGGAGCCCAAAGAAATTACGCTTAAAAATCTTGCAAGTATAATTCAAGCAAGAATGGAAGAAATTATTGAACTAGTCAATTACGAAATAAGAAATTCAGGTTTTAGTAAGAAATTAATTGGGGGAATTGTAGTCACAGGCGGCGGAGCCCAATTAAAGCATCTAACTCAACTTTTTGAGTACATGACAGGAATGGATACAAGAATTGGATATCCAACAGAGCACCTTGCCAATACCAATGAAATAAAAAATTTATCAAGTCCGATGTATGCCACTGGAATCGGTCTAGTGTTAAAAGGATTTGAAGAGTATGAAAAGAAATTCAAAACGGAGCCAGAGCTTCAGGAGATGTATACAAAAACTGAAGTTGTGGGACACTCTGTTAAAGAAAAGAGGGGTAGATTTTTCGACAAAATAATACCGAGAGTAAAAGACTTTTTTGATGACAGTGATAATTAATAACAAAATAATATAGTGTAGATATGCCATTAGAATTTGATTTACCGAAAGAAAATAACTCCATTATCAAAGTAATTGGAGTTGGTGGTGGCGGTAGTAATGCTGTGAACCATATGTTTAACCAAGGAATTGCAGGTGTCGATTTTATTGTTTGTAACACAGATCGCCAGGCACTGGATATTTCCCCTGTACCATATAAAATTCAGCTAGGACCCACTTTAACAGAGGGTAGAGGTGCTGGAATGATACCCGAAATAGGTATGAATGCTGCCATGGAAAATATCGAAGAAATTAGAGAATTACTATCAAAAAATACCAAGATGGTTTTTGTCACTGCTGGTTTGGGTGGTGGCACTGGAACAGGTGCTGCGCCTGTGATTGCACAAGCAGCTAGGGACTTGGGTATTCTAACTGTGGGTATAGTAACAGTTCCTTTTAATTTTGAAGGTAGAAAGCGCCGTCAGCAGGCCGAAGATGGATTAAATAAAATGAGAGAGAATGTTGATACGCTTCTGATAATAAATAATGAAAGATTACGCGATTTTGGTAAAGATATGTCGCTCTCTGAAGCATTCGGTCATGCAGATAACATTTTAACGGTGGCGGCAAAAGGAATAGCAGAGGTTATTTCTGTTACAGGAATCATAAATGTAGATTTCAACGATGTAAATACTGTCCTTCGTAATTCAGGAAGGGCCATAATGGGAAGTGCCATTGGGGAAGGTGAAAATAGAGCCTTAGATGCCGTTCAAAATGCACTGGTATCTCCGTTACTGAACGATAATGATATTTCTGGAGCTAAATATGTTCTTCTAAACATAACTTATGGAAATAAGGAAGTAATGATGGATGAAATTACTGAAATTACCGACTACATTCAAGATGCAGCAGGTGCCACAGCAGATGTAATCTGGGGTCACGGGTATGACGGAGCGTTAGGAGATAAATTAAACATCACTTTAATTGCGACGGGTTTTAGCTCCGAACCTCTGACAGGATTTGAGAAAGCTCCTGAGCGTAAAGTGGTGTCCTTAGACGAAGAATCTAGAAAAGAATTATTAAACCCTCTTGAATCACCATTATCCGTAAGCTCGAAAGCTTTGAACTCAACTGAATCAGTACCAACTGTTTCGGAACAACTTCAACAAGAGCCTTTTTTGAAGGTAGATATTAATGAACCGATAATCAATAATGCAAAATTCCCTAGTGATATGCCTAATGTAAACGACACCGTTTCGTTGTTTACTGATGAATCAAATGTTGTCGAAAATGAGGCTCCTTTGAACAATGCATCTCTGGACCAATCGGTGGAATCCTCCTCGGTCGAAAAAATATCATACAACTTATTCGATACTACAGAGGAAACAGATGAATCTAGTCAAGTTACGCCAATCTGGAACGATGCCCTAATTAGTGAAACGGGAGATACAACCCAGAATAATGAGTTTACGGATAAAAATACGGAATCACCAGAATTTATTGAGCAGTCAGGTGAAGCATTTACATGGGAATTGACGACAGAGAATGAAAAAGATTCATTAAATGAAGATGAAATAAAAATAACTTCTGATGAGGGAGTCGTAAAACACTTACTCGATGATGAAATTTCAACTTCAGAAACGTCGGGTGAAGAAAAAAGTTCAATGAGTGCTGAGGATATACAAAAGAGAACAAATGACCGCGTATCGAAAATTCAGGAATATACTTCCAAACTGAAAAAAGCAGATGGAATTAATGAATTTGAGAAGGAACCAGCATTTGTAAGAAGAAATATCAATTTAAATACGTCTACACCGAGTACTGAAGAAAATTTTTCGAGATTTGGCTTAGCTGATGACGGAACTGGAAAATTCTCCCTCAAAAATAATAATTTCCTTCACGATAACGTAGATTAAAATGAGCTTGGCAGTGAAAATTAACGACGCCATTAAACAAGCTATGTTGGCTAAAGAGAAAGATAGACTTGCTGCACTGAGGGATATAAAATCAAAGCTTTTACTCGAGGCTACCTCAGGTGGCGGTGGTGATGTAAGCGATGAGGTAGCAGTTAAAATCTGTTTGAAATTACATAAACAGAGAATCGAAACATATGACTTGTATGTTACTCAGGGCCGTGACGACCTGGCTGCTGATGAACTTTTTCAAGCAAAAGTCATTGAGGAGTACCTTCCGAAAATGTTGAGTGAAGAGGAAATTCAACAGGAAGTTATAAATGTCATTAGAGAAATAGGTGCAGAAGGGCCACAACAAATGGGTAAAGTAATGGGTATTTTGACTTCAAAACTTGCCGGAAAAGCAGACGGCAAGGTTATCGCACAACTCGTCAAGGGAGCATTAACAAATTAAACAAATAACAAACACATAATGAAAACGCACTGAAAGGTGCGTTTTTTTTATCTTTGAAAAATGAACGTTAACCAACTAAAAAATGAGATGGTTATGGTGATTAATAATCTACACAATAAAGGTTGTTCACCTGCCACATCGACCAATTATTCTTTTAAAGATAACGATAATCAAATTTGGGTAACAAGGTCTGGAATTGATAAATCCATTATTAGGGTGGACGATTTTATCACTATTTCAAGTGAAGGAAAATCTATAGGAGAATATAAGGACCTCAGGCCATCAGCTGAATCTATCATTCATTGTGTGCTTTACGAAATGTTTCCTGAAACCAAATTTATCCTGCATAGCCATGGAATCTTTCCTGTTCTAATTTCATCGAGAGTATACCCTGAATTTAGAATTCAGGGGTATGAGCTACAAAAAGGATTTCCACATCACCAAACCCATCAGACAGAATCCATCATTCCAGTCTTTTGTAATAACCAAGATATGGAGTATTTTAAAAAAGAGTTGATGGAACGAAAAAGACAACTAAACAATAATTGTTTTATTATCGAAAAACACGGGATTTATGCATGGGGGAATACTCTTTTAGACGCAAAAAAACATCTGGAAACTTTGGAGTATCTTTGTCAATGCGAATTTTTAAATAGCAAATAATGGCAGTTTTATCGATTCCTGAAAGTGGTGTGCAAATTAAAAATGTATCTGAAATTCGAAGTTTTTTTAATGCTCGTGGCATTTTCTTCGACCAATGGTTGTGCGATGTGGAATTTTCGGATTCAGCGTCGTCAGAAGATATTCTTAAAGCCTATGAGAAAGACTTAATTCCTTTCATGAAAAAAGGCGCATATCAGACAGCAGATGTAATTTCCATTCATTCATCCACGGAAAATTATGATGCCATTAGAGCAAAATTTTTAGCTGAACATATTCATACCGAAGATGAAATACGTTTTTTTGTGGATGGTAAAGGCTTGTTTTGGTTTAATATGGAGGGGGATCTCATTTTCAATTTGCTTTGTGAAAAAGGTGATTTGATTTCGGTACCAGCAGGGATCAGACATTGGTTTGATGCCGGCGAAAAAGAACCGTTTGTCAAGGCAATAAGAATATTTATTGACACGAGTGGTTGGATACCGCACTACACGGATTCTCAAATAGAAAAGTCTTATTCTCACTTCAAAATGCCATAGATGGATTTGAGTTGCCGAGTTATACTTTCTGATATTGAAGGGACAACATCATCTGTTTCCTATGTTTACGATGTTCTTTTTCCTTATTTTAGAGAACACATTCTTGAAATCACGCAGTTTGCTCACTTAGCAGAGGTAAAGGAAGCTTTTTCGGAGGTAATAGGTATTTGCGAACGTGAGGAAGGTGTTATCTTGACTACAAGTGAGGGAGTCATGCAGAAATTGCTTGAATGGAGTATTAAAGACAAAAAGTTCACACCGTTGAAGACGTTGCAGGGAATCATTTGGAATAAAGGTTATCAACTTGGTGAATTAAAAGGACATGTTTATGACGACGTATCGGTTAATTTAGAGAAATGGTCAACGAATGGATTGAAAATAGGAATATATTCCTCCGGATCAATTACCTCTCAAAAGTTACTTTTCAAATATTCATTAGCAGGTGATTTAACCAAGTGGTTGTCTTGTTATTTTGATACAACTATTGGACACAAAAGAAATGAGGATTCCTACCTTAAAATAGCTGCAGGAATAGGCCAAGATCCAAGCGAAATAGTTTTTCTATCAGATATTCAAGAGGAACTGAGTGCAGCTCGTCAAGCGGGATTCAAAACAATCCATATTCTGCGTGAAGAGGGCTCATCAAGCACCTCAACCTACAGGGCAAAAGACTTTAATGAGGTGAATAACCTGCTCCATCAACTTTAAGTACCCAAAAAGGAATCAATTTTTTTGGTCATTCTTTCGGAATAATGAAAACCTTCAGATGGAGTATTTCTTTTTTCTTTCGGGTATTAGTTTTCAAGGTTATTATCCTATCTTGGAAAAAATACTTTCCACTTGTATTGAAGGTTACATCAATTTTAGCAGTTTTTCCCGGATCAATGGGGCCTGTAGGCAATATAACATTCGTGCATGTGCATTCGGTCTCAGATGAATAAATCATGAGTGGTACTTTCCCTCTATTGGTCACGAAATACGTTTGGTGAATTGTTTCTCCCTCTTGTGTTCTAGGAAATTTTACAGTTTTATGCTGGACATAAAAAACCGCCGACTGTGCGACTACAGCGGCGGTTAAGAAAAATATGAAGATCGCTAATCGATACCTCAATGAAATTAATTATTAGTGGGTGCTCCTGAATTATTTACAGGTGTACCATTCTCTGGAGCGGGACCAACTTCTCCCTTAATTCGGAGAATGGAGATTCCTCCTTCGACGTTCACTGCA
>Ga0194118_10002641_pt1 | contig 22247 bp, 6 predicted proteins | sample TA2MahsurfametaG_2_FD_148662 | JGI IMG/M metagenome (GOLD analysis project Ga0194118, IMG submission 148662) | Freshwater microbial communities from Lake Tanganyika, Tanzania - TA2015013 Mahale N5 surface | ecosystem: Environmental > Aquatic > Freshwater > Lake | place: Tanzania: Lake Tanganyika...
ATACCAAACATTTAGAGTACATGTTCAAACCTCATTACGACCCAGGTTACATATCCAGCGCTGCGCAGGTAATAAACAAGCTGATACATCCACCTCCGAGAAGCGCAGACTACATACCTGCTGCGAACATGGCGCTAGGTGCAGATCTTGCCAGCACCAGTTCAGGGACGCCCAATGGGTATTCGGCAAATTCAATATATAAAACAACTGCCGGAGTATCAGCATTTAGTGCTGATCACATAATACACGGTGGCGGGGGTCATGTTATGGCTCTTGGCACCTTTAATGGAGCAATAGTATCCAACGGAAAGATAGCCGTATGGGGAAGCAATAGATGGGGTCAATGCATAGTGCCTTCTTTAGTGACTGACCTTAGTGCTGCAATAATAGATGTGGCTGTTTCAAACTCTCCTCCGGTATTAGCTGGAATAGGTACGAACGATGGCAACGTTGGCGAAGAGACTTTTCATGTGCACTCCGTGTACTCAGATGAATTGGCTGAATTTCTTGCCAGAGACTTCACAAGCGTTCTTGCTGACTCCAGTTTATATCTTAGTCACGACTCTAGGTTCTATAATGCTGGAACATACTACATGGCGTATCATTATCCGCCTATCTACGATAGCAATGCAAATAACGTAAGGTATGCAGGACATATAAATTTTAAAAATCTTCCTGGACATGTGCTTATAGTTACTGCAACGGGATGGGTCTACGCATGGGGGAATAACACCTACAATCAGTGTTCTGTGCCGGCAGAAATAAATCTAATAGATTCTGGGGGTAATGTAAGGACTAGCGTAAATCCTGACCCAATCATGGAGGTCTCTGCCGGCGCCTTCCATAGTTTAGCAAGATCAAAAAAAGGAGTTTTGTATGCTTGGGGGGCAGGCAACCACAATATAACCAGCAGCCTGAATGGCATTACCTATCCAGGCTATCTAGTTGATGTCGCCGATGGTTCGCCATATCCATCAAGTACATCAGCACCCAGCGTACGCCAAAGCGTGCACTTTGCTCAATGCGTTATACAAGGGACAGCGGTTAATCAAACCACCTATTACGGATTTGCAAACCCAGTTGCTGATCCTCCAGGGACTATTTCAAATTCTGCATCAGATACTTATACAACATTCGCAGCCTATCCTCTCAGTAATGTTTCTTCAGTATCAGATCGGGGCGGCACTATAGTTGGTCAAAAAACTGCTGAAAACTTTTGCGCAAATGAACAAAATGTGGCAGGAATTCGTTGCAAGGGGTATATAGCAGCCGGAGCATTCCATACTGCTGTAGTAGACAGATTCTTTCACATACAGTGTATAGGGGCTGGCAGAGGACCTAACACTCCGACGAACCCGGAAGTAAACATAAGTACTATATTCCAAGCACATGAGGGCATGTCGGTTACAGTCGACAATAGTACACGTCCTCATTGGGGATCTTCCTACAGTAGAGGTACAGTGGATGGCACTAACGCAATTGAGGAGTCCGCCGGCGCTCTTAATGCCGCATCGCTTAATTATATGGGGATATTCGGATCGTATCCACACTATTGTCAAAGCATGAGTCAATACCGAGCTCCATACCATACGGAAAACAACGATGGCATGACAGCCTACTCTGCTCCTCATTTATTTAGAGATGCTGCAAATGGACAACCTGGAGGTACTAATAAAGCTAGATATTTTCAAGATCTTAGATTTAAAAAAGTAGTCTGCGGGCCATTCAGTACTCACGGAATAGTCTATGATGTATCTAGAACTACCTCCGGCGGCGGCAACCTTTTTTCAATAAACGACAGAATAGAACTGCATGGAAGAGTAGTATCCTGGGGCAGTGTATATGGAACAAGAGCCGCTGTTCAATTTGCTACAGGCCCTACCGGAATATGTCAATTAATGTCAAGACAGACAAATGCGGGCTTGTGGTCAAGATCAAACATAAGTCCCGTGGTTTCACTACCAGTAGGCTCCGCCGATCGACAAGAGTTTAATCCGGCTGGAACTATATGTGGAATGGGGTCTGCAGGTTTTATTAGAAATTTATGGAATCAATTCGATTATCAGAAAAATCCTGATAATGACAATTATGTTCCAAGAGCATTCGAATTGCTTAATAGAGAGGCCGCTTATGGAGGTTGGAGTTATGAAAATTCTGCATCACTTTTAAATTTAGTAGGTTCTAGTTTTAAAAGTGGCGCCCCAGTAACAATAAGCAAATTCAAAGTAAAGGATATGGCTTCATGTGGAGACTATTCAATATATGCTGGGTATGTAGATACTCTGTCTCAAAACTCTGTAAAGCCATATCCGGGACAGGTAAGCACCAGCAGTGTACTTAATACCTTTGGAATAGATAATACTGGAGTAACTTTTGATCATCAAAGCTCTGTTTTCTTTACCGGATCTGATTATTACTATTCAGGTGGCACCGACGAAGACCGGTCCATTGTTGGATTTGAATATGACTCTAGTATCGCTTACGCCAGTGTATCTAACCTATACGGAAGAATGCAAGCAAATAATCCATTTTCATCTGGAGGAAGGCTGGTAAGATCGAATAGAGTTGGTAATTCTTCTTCTTCAGCATCAGCTTATGCATACAATAATTCCACTGGTATAAAGCTTAATACTAAATCTTTGTACTTTGGAGAAATTAAACAAAGTTCCGGTATATCCAACCCGACAATACCTCCTGCCAGCTCCCCAGTATCTATAAGTTATATTAATGCTACAACTGTACTGGCAAGCAATAACATGGTGTGTGCTGTGGTTGGAATGGATAACAGGCCTACTGCATGGTCCTGCTATTTTCAGCCCCGTAGATCATTAAGTGGTGCTACGATAGCTAGATATTACAGCTCTGCTTTGGATCTTACCTTAATACCCAGCGTTCCATTTAAGGAAATTAAAGCAGGTAAGGCTCACATATTGGCTGTAAGTGATGGGGATTGGCCGATCGCTAAGTCTTTGTCCAATTTGGTGACTTCTGGCAGCCCAGCTTTGCAAGCCCAAGTCCCTAAATTAGTTACTGAACTTGGTACCAGGCTATTTACCTCAAGCAGTTTGACTGAAATTCCAACAAAGCTTATAGCTGCCATCACAGCTGGAACTATAGATCATCAATTTAGCCGTCCTGTACTTCTTGCATTTGGAGCAGGTGATGGCAGAGAGTACGGCACTTCACTACTTGGATACCCATATGGTTACCGGGGGGTTGCGACATATGGAAGTTGGTTTCTAGACACGCATGCCATAACGAGATACGACTCTACTGCCCCGGCTGGAACCCAGGCTTTGTCAGTAAGCACCGATGATTGGGAGAACTACTATGGTCACTATCGATGGAATGTTCATAGCGTAATCGATGGTACGTACACTTTACCTACCTTTACTAATATTTTTAGTTCAGCGGGGACGGGGTTCAGCGTGCAAACCATGCAAGCCGGAGGATTTTTTCAAACATCTTCGTCAGAAACAAATTTACCGGATGGCCACCATCTCTGCGAATCCATGCAATCGATGCTGCAGTTCCAGCCGGATCAGTATCCAACGTCATTCGCAAATCCTGGTTTGACTGGTAGGACTTTGCTCAATGGCACAATGATGGCAGGCATTCCCGTAGGCGTGTATCGACCCTGGGTATCGTTCTCCTCGTTGCAGTCTGGCCAAGGATTGAATAGAACCGTGTGCTGCGCTACGGCAGCCGAAGAGGCTCAATCAAACTACGCATCGCTTAATACCCAGCTTGAATACCACTCTCCGCTCAACTTTGCACGCCAAAGCTACACAGACTACGTGGTGGACTATGCGGCAGGATCCCTGCACAGTGCCATTTTGTTCAGCTCCGCTTGTCCAAACTACAGCGTAATACAGGACAATACTCACCTAAACAACCTGGCAAACTTTAGGCAGCATTTCATGTCCGGACCAAATGGCGAGATTCACTTTGGCCAAAGAAGAATATGCAAGCTAGGCATAGTAGGCTACGGATGTGAAAATCAGACCGCAGGAAAGGAAAGAAAGCTTTCTGACGGCATGGCTCCGATAGTGCCAATGCTGTTCTCTAGATCGGCAAAGGTCTATTGCGGGGAATCGTATACCCTGGTCACCGATCCTGTCAGGGTGGTTCATGCTCAAAGTACGGCAACTCCTTTGGAGTTTGTCGCAGGCACCACGGTAAGTACATGCACTGTGCCCATAACCATACCTGCTGCTCGATTCTCCAAGAGGCTCAGGGGGCTCGACGTAACGCTCACGTTCAGCCATACAGGCACGGGCGGAGATGTGCCCTTATCAGATCTGACATTTAAACTTCCTTACAGAAGGAGCACATTTGTCCTTTTGGATAGGGTACGAGCTGGTGGAACCAATCCCGCATACCTAAAGGTCAATGGCGGGACCTCTGTCTCTCTTAAGATATCAGATAGATTCTCTCCATCCAAGGCGTATTCCTATTCAGACAATTTGCAGGACACATATAGCGAAGCCGGACTGAATCCTGCAGACTTGACTTCATACACTCAGTCGGCATCTACATATTATATAAACGGCCTTAATCTAGCTGCCCCCATACCCGCACTGTCTAAGCAAGGGTGCTACTACCCGGTATCCGTGAATCCCACCTCGTTTGCAGTGACGGAGCCGCCATGGGATCTAGCACCGATAACCGTGCCCAAGTTTGATCAGACGACCGTAAACATAGTGATTGAGGACATAACAAATACCAATCACTCTTATGCCGGATATACCGTTACAGCTACTATAGAGGCTGAAGTAGACGCTGGCGATGTTCCATATGTTTTATTTGGCCCCGATAGATCCGGAGTTTGGAATGAGGTTCCAGGATTGGGGCCTTCATATGTTGCCGATATAGGAAGCTTTAGTACTACTACACCGCCCAGTCCTACTGTTGAGACTGCAAGCTGTCCCTGTGAAGCGCAAACTACTTCAGCACCTATCACCAATAGAAAGTTTGCAAAGTCTTTTATTTCAGACCCTAACTTCGTCTGCGGTACTAAAAAATATGGGCCTCTCGGTAATCGTGAAACTCAGGCCGCATATGTGACAGAAACTTACTCTCCCAGACAGCCTTTACTTAAGCTTCCAAGAATTACTGCTAATTTTTTTAGTATATTCAATATAATTCCACATAGACCAACGGAACTTCTGCAGGATAAGGTAAAGGATATAGGTGTAACCATGCACTCTTTACCTCCTGGCGCATTCATGATTACTGCACAAGATATAGATTTAGGTAACCCAAATATTGCTTTTAGATTTAATACAATAAATTCTTTAAACACTCATGCTTTTTTCATAGGTCTTAATTCTGGAAATATTCCTGCAAAACTAGTGCTGCCGACAGTAACCCTGTACAATAAGGCTTTCTTTCCGCCGAGTATTGCTGGAGCGCTCAGAGTTTCTTCTATTCTTAATTGTTTTATTGCAATGCGCTCGGACTGCACCTAATGCCTATTTGCAACCTACTAACATCTCAGGTTACAGGAGAGCTGCAGACAGATATTTTTGCATCTCAAATTATCCAATTTAGGCTTACAATAACTTCAAATTTAGGACTTATTGACGCTCAGTATAGAAATATTACTGCAAATCAAAGCCATAGGCTTGTTGTTCAATCAGCAACTCTTTCTTACTTATCTATATTTCCAACAATTTCTTTAAGATTTGCCCAGCCTGCTGGATCAGCAGCTTTATCAATTAGAAGCCAGTCGAATGGCGTGGCGGCCGCAAGGTTAAATGTTCCAACTGTATTGGATCAAGCTTTTATAGTGCAGCAAGCCGTTACGTTTAAAGTTTATAGAACTTTCTTTACATTTGATATACCTAGAGTAAATAGCCCATTTAGTATTTTAAAATATCTAAGTCCAAAATCAAATTTAAATAGTTCTTTTAGAGTGCAGGGGAACATTTCTACAGGATCGTTCTCTAATATATTTACTTCTTTTGTTGTTGCACCCTCTAATAAGTTTGGCGTAATACTTGAAATTGCAAACGCTAACAATTTGAGCCTAGTGCGAGGTAGGTTGTCTGCAACTGGAAGTTTGCAATCGCAAGACTTTTTCCTAGACGCTAACAGAATAGACTCAAGGCTAAATGTAAATTCTTTAGGTCTTAATTTAAATTTAGGGCTAAGTAGTAGTTTTGTTGCTAGATTTATAATTCCCGCTACTAGTAATTTTATATTGCAGGGAGTTGCTGCTTTGCCTGCTGCCAACATACGGGCAAAATTTAATCTCGATGAGTCAAATTTATTTGGATTAGGTGGATCTGTAGATGCGCCAACTCAGTTACAAGAATTCGCCAGATACCCATTACCTACAGGAACATCAAAGGCTCAACCTTTTGATGAAATAAGTTCTCCTATATTCTCAACTCAAACTGTATTTGGAATGCAAACATTTGTGGTGGGAAACGGTCAACCGGGATCCGCTTCTCTTTCTGCAAGTGTAAACGCCGTTCAACTCTCGCAGCCTTCAGAATACCCTATTAGATCACTTGCTTCAGGAACTCTTATATTCCTAAGGGCCTCTATTCTGGATACTTCTTTATTGCGTAAGTCCATAGTCGGATTTGATGCATTAAGTCCAAATATCTCTAGATTAGGAAAGTACTCGCAATTTCCTAGATCTTATGCTTCTTCCGTAGCAACCATGAATTCCGGGTCATCAACTGCAACCACTCTGGCCTTGGAAAATACCTTTAATTCTCCTGGTCAATCTTGGAGTTTCCCGACTACACCTGTACTTTTCTTAGGCGCATCTTTGGTGAGGCATAATAGACCTGATAATACCGTAACCTCTCCAGAAAGAGATGTATCTCTGGCATCTGACTTTTATTCTTCACAAGCCTCAACTGTTAAGTTAGCTCACTCCAGGATAGAGAGCACAGTTGGAACTTACAGCGAGTTACTCGCACCAACGTACTCTGCTGCATCCATGCGACTGTTTAGTCCAAGCAAATTTCAACAATTTTTACAAGATAATGGAACGTCATTTAAAGTGAATGCCGCTCTCATTCCTGTTAATGAAGATATCTCCGAAACAGCACAGTTACATGCATCGGATTCTTCAATAAGCTTTATACCAATAAAATCTGGAGTAAGGCACTTTTACTCCAATTTTAACACAACTATAGTCTCGCAAAATATGATAGTTGGCGCAGAGGGCGGTTTAGGTGGAGCGGAAAATCCGCCAAATGAATACACCGTTTTGCTCACCGAGTCGACGGGAGAGATTATAGATCCAAATATATTGTTTACCCCAGGCGATGATTGCGTCCTGAGGATGACTTTGCAGCCATATTCATCTGTACCGTCTTCGGCATACATAGACATTCCAATATTAGGAGTATCGCTGCAAGATTCAGATAGAGTTGTTATTGATTCAGGATATCAATGGTTTATATCAAAATGCTTGCCGGGGGGAGAGTTCGCTAATATTCACAAAATTTCATGTATAAAGGATTTAAAGACAGAGCCAAATTTAGCCCCTAGCGTGAACACCAAAAAGGTACTTGCATTTTCAAGTCCTCAGATCCTAGTCCAAGATCAAGGTCAGTCTTCAGAAAGAATATTGTCCTTTGCAGGAGATAGAAATCTTCTCATGGGTCAATTCTCCATGGCTATATCAAGACAGGAAACTGCTGAAGTTGGAGTAAAAATAAACACCGAAAGTAGTGATTTTGAGTTGCTAGGGGCTGATGCTTTATCGGTATCGTCCTTTGATGTAAACAGTCTTCATATGTTTGTAAAGGAAGATGGTACTCTCGCAGGACGTAGAGTAGTTCCGACTTCCTATGGTTCGCAAGTATCGACGGATATACTTCCTGTTCTTCCAAGATCTCTACGAGAGTATGTGTCCGGCGGTGGAAAAGTTTCTAAAGTAAAGCTTGGAGAATCTATACACGCTGTTCTTACTGCTCCAATTCCAACCTCAGGAACGACTGGAAAAAGGTTGTATATATGGGGACATAACACTTTTGGACACTTGACGGTGCCGTCTAACGTAGATAGCTCATTCTTATCTAACGGCTACATAGATAATGTGAAGGACTTTGATTTTAATGTTGCCCATATAGCCATCATAAAAGATGATGGATCTTTAAAGAGCTGGGGCTGCAACAACCAGAGTGGCACAGTTTGGTATAATAGACCTGATTGCTCCACAGATACTCCGCTGCCCATCATAAATTTTGCTATAGGAAACGATTTTGCAGCTGCTCATTCCATAAAAAACAATGGAGAATCTACAACAAAAGTTTTAGAAGACTTCGGAAACTATTACGGTTCAATTCCGGCTGGAGTTACTCTTGCATCTAAGTCAGTAGTAGCGACCGTCGATGACGCTCTCATAGTTTATGCAGGGGAGGTGCTTGCCTGTGGTTTAAAGCACTCAGTAGCGTTAAAGGGCAACGGAACAGTAGTTTGCTGGGGAGATAATACTTACAATCAATGTTCGCCTCCTTCCAGTGTCACAGATACAGGATCTAATGTTGTGGCGGTTGACGCTGGAGATGATCATTGTATTGCCTTAAAGGGCGACGGAACAGTAGTTTGCTGGGGTAGAGATGATTTAAATCAAACCTCCGTTCCACTCGGACTTAAAGCCAAGCAAATAGGAGCTGGTGGAAATTTTTGCATAGCTTTGCGAACGCATCTATCTGCTGATGTAACTCCAAACGTGGGATTTGTGACAGATGACGAAGTATCGGACACCGTTGCTGCATGGGGGGACAACAGCCAGCTGCAATGCAGTGTTCCAAAGTGTGAGGGTCTTTCATACGATCCGGAATCTCATAAATATAGAATGAGATTCTGGTCTGTTTCGTGCGGATGGGATCACGCCATAGGAGTTAGAAAAGATGATAATGCTACTAAAGCTGCTAGAGATCATCTAGAACTGACGAGATACAGCTCCGATAAGACCAAGTTTATTCTAAGGTCTTCTGAAGGTACGACAATTTTTTCTGATATAAATTTTTCTACAGATTGCGACAATTTTACCGCCACCCCATCACCACTCTTATGTACTTCCTGGTATCCAGTTAGTGATACAGCAAATCCCAATATCACTAGGGGAGTTATATCCACAATGAGTGGGCAACAGTATGAGATAAAGCTAAACTCCGACTTAGATAGTCAATACTACTATTCAAATATTACACCGTCCCATCAGGGAAGAAGATATAGATTAAAGATTTATTATGAGATCTTATCCGCCGCTGGATCGACCGTGCATCGAATGATGCATTTTATCATTCAATCGACTACTACTACCAACAATCCTGGACATAATGATTTTCAGGATTTAATTATATCAAGGAAGTTTTGGAATTCCAATAGTAATGTATGGCCGCCGGCGCCTGATGGTGAAGAAGATTCTGCAATATTTGGAGTAGTCACTGACAACGCTCTTTATCCGCATAATATAAAAACAAACGTTATACAAAGAATTTGGCTTAGTGAAGAGGACATGCCGTCTTGGCAGGTTGGCTATTTAGGAGCGCAAGGCACCGAGATGGTCACCTATAAATACACTTTTGGATCCAACGGCGAGTATCTAGGGTGCGAGTTTGATGCAGTAGATTACGATCTAGCAACAACTAACCTAGATAAATCTTATATTGTCTGGGGAAATCCCCTGGGATATTCGGCTTCATCTAATCCACTGGATTATCAAACTTATTACCCAGAACTGCCATGGAGCCCCTCCAATAATAAAGAGGCAGCAACTCTGGTTACTGAGCTTTCAATTAAATTAGAAGACGACGTAGAATCTACGATTCCAACGATATCTCAATCTATGTCAAAAATTTTTGGCGCCCCCTCATACATGGGATATGGAGCTCAACTTGGGGCTAGCTTATATCATAGACAATCGGTGTTTTTCTTTGACACTTACCGAGTCCTTAGAGAAGATTTGTTAAAAGACATTTATCTTGGTCCAACCTCTATAAGGATATCTCCAAAAATAAATAATAGAAGAATACAAGTAAAGATTAGATCTATATATCCCGAGGGCCGAACTCTATATGGCATTCCATCGATAGTTACATCTTCTGGAGCATTCTTCAACGTTCCAACTCCAATACGAGAAGGGGATTTAAATCTTTACGCAACATCAGATGTTACATTACTTGAGGAAAACTCTTATTTTACTCAAGTATTTGGATTTTCTAAATCAGCCGCTTACTGTGAGAGATTTTTAGGAGACCTTCCAAGTGGATTTCAAATAGTCACCAACGGCGATGAGCTTATTCCAGAAGGGACAAAGGAGTCACTATCGGGGCACCATTTGTTATGGACTGGAACTATACCGGGAGTTGGTTCAAAGACTTTGGTATTTACCGGAGCGACTTTATACAACCCCACAGAGCCCAGTACCCCCGACAGTCCAATTTTAGATTTAATTTTACTTCCATTTGAAACTATAGAGAATCTTGAAGAATACGCACCTGAGGGTATTGCCGCGCTTGAGCCAATTTTAGATCCTGCTTGGTATAGCACGATAGGAGTTGATATACGGAATGTCGAAATTATAAAGCATCAAGTTGGAAGAAGAAGCACTACATCAAACTACGGTTTAGCATATTCGTTCCCACATCCTGCTATTGCAGCTAAACATATAACGCACTTACCAGAATATAAAAATCAAGATAGTATACCTGAGGAGTTTAGACTGCGTTATAATCAATATGGACTTCTTCCAAAATCTGGAAGTCTTGAGCGTACCAGCCTACATTCTTTTAAAGCTCTTTACCAATTTAAGAGAAGAGATTTAATAGTAGATGGAAATACCTATCAATTCAGGGAAGTTTATTTTGGGTATAGGTCCGCATTTGGCCTTAAGGACATAGGCTTCTGTGTAAAAAGTACAACAGATTCTAATATGGTAGTAGGATCTGTCACCTCTCATACTGGAGGAGATCTTAGGCTAAACTCTTACATACCTCTATTTGGACCATTTCCTTATAACTCTTTTTTAATAGCAAAAGGCTTATGTACTACCCCATTAGGAAAGTCTTGGATGATGGACCTAGGCCAGGCTACAGTGCCTAATGCTGCCTCTGGGTATGGATTTAAATCTGTTGCTTGTGCGCAATTTCACACAGTTGCAATAGATGATCAGGATTCTGTTTTGGCTTGGGGATCCAATAACGAAATTAAGCCTACGGGCACCAACAGACAAGAATGGAATCCTTACGAATTCAGCGGAACAGGTTGTAGTGAGGGTCAAATAGATCATTTTGTAACTGGATATTTCAGAGACTTCGAAGACCTGTATGCCACCAATACCTTAGAACAACCATCAATGGTTGATGATAGATCGATGTCGATGTTTCCAGCCAATGCAACCTTAGATAAAGCTCAGCTTGTAAACGGATACTTTGAGTATCCAGATGCCCCTGTTCTTGGAGCTCATAAAGATTGCCGTGGCAATTTTCCAACAGGTGCAGTCTTGTTCTTCAATGCTGATGGGTTTACCTTAAACAATGAGCAAATTCTCCCCCTACTGCAGCAAGTCAATCCCTCAGTGTCTAGTTCTTTTAAGATGTCTATTTCGAGACAGGATCCTCACGGATACAGAATAGCTGTAGGAAGCAGCAATGATACTAATGTTAAGTATAGTACCTTTTTCTCCTCTCCTCCGAGACTTATATATGTTGGAATGGAAAATCAGGGTAGCGATTATGCACCCGATGACATATCCGAGACCCCGGGAATCACCTTCTCCATAAAGGTAGATGGAGAGTATATACCGTGGCATAGTGTTTCTGATGCTGAAAATCAATACATATCTGACTTAGTGCCGTCATTAAGGTATGACAAATTCATGCACTATTTTGGTAGGGTGCAAAATAACAGTAGTATTTTTGCATTGAATAGTATTAATAGAATGTTTATGCCAAATAGCACCACTCCGGTGACTAAGTTTATGGCGGGAGACTCCTATTTCTTTGCACTGTATAAGGATGCCGCCGAGGATAAGAATAAAGTAAGAGGATCTCTGGTCAGCATCGATTCTGAAACTGGTGATTTTGTAGCTGATTTTGGAACTGCATATGAGGAACCTCTCCAAGAAAATTTGTGCAACGGGGACTATGGCCAAGGCCCATTCCTAAAGGCTATACAGGATATCGTAGGTTCAAAAAGTTATTTCATGGCTAAAGTGCAGAGGACCTATAAAAAGATTTATGCAGTGTTGCCTGATGACGAAATATATAACGGTTCGCAACCTGTTACTGCAAGATATGCTCCGTCTGGGGGATCTTATTTCAAAATATACCTCGGACCTATAACAGATTTTATGACAGGGGAGCCAACAAATGCAATCATGGATTATAACTATAACCATGATTCTAGTACTCCGTCCAACATACTTGGAGTTAATCAAAATCTCAGAGTTTGGCCTAAGGTAGTTTTTCCTGGTGAACCCCAGTATAGCTCTGATCATGCTTACGCCCCTAGTCAGATTACTATATATAGAGACGGATTTAAAGTAGCAGGTCCCATTAACGAAAGATATGCAAACAACAATACATTCACAGTCGATATTTACGCCACGGGTACCTCGCCGATCGACGCATCACCACTCATTGAAAATGACATTCCCTGTCGTCGAGAAGAATCAGCCATAGAAGGCAGTATCATATGTTATGACTCGATCACCAGAAGAGTATTGCCACAAAGCTATTATCCTCAAACAAATTTACCTGCAAACTTACTCAATATATCATTAGGCTCTGACTTTTCTGTTGCTAAGACATCGACCAACAAACTTGTTGCTTGGGGGGCTGACTCAAATTTTCAGCGTACTCTTATAAAAACATTTACAGACAATAATACATCTGTTAAAAAGGTAGTGACTAATGGAGAAGCCACGTTAATTTTGAAAGAAGATGGAACTTTAACAGGAGCTGGCTATACCCCTCAAAGCGGCATACTTCCTCTTCCTCCAAATCTTCCCCTACTAAAAGATATTGAGATAGGGGGCTGGCTTGCAGTTGGCATAAGAAGCGATAACGATCAATTACATGTGTGGGGAGTGTACAACAACAGTTCCGTGCCGTCAGCTCTGGGGGCGTGCAAGAAGGTCGCATGCGGACATGACTTTGCAGCGGCTATCAGGTCATCAGACAATAAGCTTATGGTGTTTGGAAATACAGGTGAAGATAGAGGAAACATTCCATCTGGCGTATCTGGTTCAGTAACGGAGGTGGCGTGTACTTATAGCAGAATTGCAGCAAGAAGTAGTAGTAGCGGGGTCGTATACTGGTGGGGAGGGTATGTTACATCTGGAAATAGCGGCAGTCAGGTACAAGACAAAATTGGATCTACTAGTCAGCATTTTTTTGTTGTAAATACGACTGGTATTATAGTATGTCCTGGAATTGGAAGTACGCAGCCTCCAATCGTGTGGAATTTAGATAACGATATACCTATTCCACAAAGTAATTCTTGGGTTCTTGGCAGGGGGATGAATGCGAACCACATGGTTGCCTCCAACGGTACCATTGTTTATGCCTGGGGTAGCAATTACAGACCGCAAACTCAAAGTCCAGGGCCTGGAAGTCAACTTGAATGGAGAGGGCAGGCTTTCATACCGACGCCTGACGATCGTCTTGCCGTCGTGGTAACTCCAGATCCAGATAATCAAGTTTTCGATGGACCTTACAATCATGTGGCAATATCTCTTCCTTATGTGAATCCACAGGAGGCAGCTGTTGAAGTAGGTCGAATACCTGACTCCATTAGGGCTAGAAATGAAGACTACTCTTATACTTCTGCAGAGCTTGGGGATCTAAAGCATGTTATCTCGATGGCTAGCGCTGAGGACACATATTTTGCAATAGTTAGCGATGATATAAATGGAACTGAAGGCTCGCTAATATTTTGGGGCGGTGAAATAGCGGGGTCTGCTTTGGAGCCGCCCGAGGAGGTGCTGAGTATCGACTCGCTTACCAAGGTGACCTGCAGGTTTGCACACGCTGCAGTATTGCGTAGCAATGGAACCGCGTACGTATGGGGTAGTTCAAATTCTGGGGCTATTCCTGTCTCGGGTGAAATATCTGATCTATTAGATATAGAGTGCGGCGACTACATGACTGTGGGCATTCGTAGCTCGGACCGCAAGCTTGTGTCTTATGGAAGATATGACGGATCTGTGAGTGGGTCAGATACACTAATACCAGAGCCGTTTAACGAAATGAAGTTTTCCAGCATAAGCTGTGGACAAAATCATGTAGCGGGAAACTTATTTGAGACCTATGTGGTATCTGCGCCTGGGGGAGGATTGTTTACAGCGCTTGTCGGCAGCGCCGTAGCATTTGGTCAAAACTCCAATGGCCAAACTGATATACCCGGCTTTAATTATACGTCTGACAATTTAAGTACAGTTGGACAAGTTGCGGCAGGTGGAAGATTTACAGCATTAATATCTGCATCAAGTGGATTTAACTGCCTCGTACCTACCAGTAATACACCTTCTAAAGGATTAATGTTTATAAATAGGGATGGGCACGAAGACCTTACTGAAGGAGCTAATAGCACACTTGATTCAGAGTTGATAGAAGGGTATATGACTCATACTTCTGGATATCTGTGCAATCAGATATTACCTCCAACGCATAGTTTTTATTTTAATCGTCCAACGAGTGCAAGAACTCCACAAGGCACTCCATATTATGCTATCAATTGCCAAACAGCATATAGAGAAGGTCAGTCTAGAACGACAAATGCTATAGAGATTCCTAATGCATATCTCAGAGGCGGTACAAAGAAAGCTAAGAGTGTTGCCGCCGGCAGATTCAAACAATGGGAGCACAGTACCGGAGACCACATGTTTGGTTCTGGATATACAGTAATAGTTGATGGAGACACCAACGCTATAGAAGTAGTTGGAGGAGGCCTTATACCCGCCATTTGCCCAGATAACCATCCAACTCCGCCGCATACAATAGCATTGCGTACAATTCCCGACGAACTGCAGGACTCTGTTATCGCACAAATAGGCACATATAGATCTAACATATATGCACTGACATCACTTGGAAGAATGGTCAATTGGGGATACCAAGACTCCGCTGCAGCACACTCCTCTGTTAATTACAGTATAGACACCAGTATTTTGAGAAAATACTTCTCTTTACCAGATGTGTCGATGTTTGACTATACAAATAAAGCTAAGTTTAGTGACAGCTCTTTGATAGGAATGTCCTATGTGGCAGGTATTGCTGGCGTATTCGACTCCTGGGCTGTAGTGGTAGCTTTGGATAGATATTTTAATGGAACAAAAAATAATATTAGAAAGTTTATAGCCACTGGAGATACTAGGGTATTCTCAATAGATAAACCTGTTCACTTTGGAGAAACCTTCTCCTGCGTGGACACTTGGCCATCTGGAACAGCAACTGGACTTGATACTCAATATGTGTTGTCAGTTACGCCATACTCTGGTGTATCGTGTGAAATAAATTCTGCTTCTTTATTTGGAATGAATCTCGATTCTCGTTTCCTGGGACAAAAAATTCTGCTGCAACCAGAAGATATTTCAAATAACTCTACGGCAGCAGACTATATTTTGCGCTCTATAGATAATACTCAGCTTAGTTTGCAAAATACTGGCTCTGGCGCTGTAGTGTCTGCATCCAGCGTTTCAGAAAACAATACTTCTATATTAATTGCCACAAATAATTCAGTTACATATCCCTCATATTTAAGAGGAAGATTTGGAGGAACGGCCAGAACGGAAACGCTGCTTTCTTCTGGTAATGGGGCCTATGTAGCGGGAAGAATAGCTCAGATTGTAAATTGGGAGCCAGGCGCATCGAGCACCGTATCATTGCCATTGGTTTGGTATAAGAGTACATCTCTACCAACTATTAGCAGCCAAGTGACAAGCTGGGCTTCTGGCGGTAGCAATAGTACTAGTGCTCTTGCTTCTACAGGAAATCCTGCGGCTCAAAAAAGACCTATGTCAGTTGCATTCAATGGCTCTTACAAAGGCGCACAGTTCGATGAGGATGTAAATCAGGAAGACGACTTAGTTACTCCTACTATGTCCTTAGGACTAAGTGCCTTTACTTATTTTATTGTATACAACAAGACCGTAGCTGCCTCCTATAATAACTATAACTTGGCATTTGGAAAGACTTACATATCATCGAGTGCCAATAAAGTTTCAGGTTTTGGATTTCATCAAGGCAGGCCCGTTCTGTACTATGACCAATTGAAAAAGACTGCTATTTCAGTTTCTCCCGTAACTGGTAACAATATAGCGTGTGCCTATTATGGATCCCCCACTTATAACGGTATAAGAATAAATGGTGCTGAAATAGATATAGAGAGTACTTTTCAGAGCAATTTGATTTCCTCTGGATCTCATCCAACCAGGTACAACATGTCCCGCCCTGTTGTGGGATTTAATTCTGGATCAAGTACTACTTATAGCTATGTAGATCATAATGACATATATGCAGAAATACTTGCATTTGAGGGGTCCCTAACTGAACCACAGATAAGTATCGTAGAGGGTTATCTTGCCCACAAGTTTAATCTGCAAGCAAGTCTTCCTAGTAATCACCCCTATAAAAATACAGCCCCAGGTCAAGATCCCATTGAAGTTTATCAATTGCCGTTATTGTCTGATTATAGTCTTTTGTCCGTAGAGACTAATAAGTTAATCGAAGCCTCAGGACGTCCTCAAAGCTGGGTAGGATTGTTTGATATGACTGTTTCACATAGGGGTCAAAGAATGGCTACCCCTACTCAACCAGAGGATCACCATGCTCCAGTACTTGCTGAATTTAATATAAAATTAAATCAAAGCAATGTTATATTTATAAATGTAAGTCCTTGTAAGTTTAAAGTATTTGCCTCTACTTTAAATATAGACAGTAATACAAAACTTTTAGAAGGAGTTGTGAGACCCCGACTAAATTTAGTATCAGCTACCTTAAAAGTAACAATTTCTACTAAACTTGTTAATGCCAAAGTATCTACTAATGCAGCAAGTTTGTCTCTATTAGTAGGTTTGCAGTCATTCGTTAATTCTGTATTTAAGCTATCCGGGGCTAACGATTGCGAAACTATCTATGGATGCAGCGGTGTTTCTTTAATCCCCCCAAGTCTTTTCTTGCTGTATAGGACATACGATCCAGCTCTAATTATAGGGGGGTTAAATGTCGGCGCCGTCAATCTTGAGAAAACAGTCACCATAAATTATGCTAAACTTTCTTGCAAGTTTACGATAGATGGAAAATCTTGCGTTTGCTCCTGCAGAGTAGGTTTGTCAGGAAGTATAAATGCAGCATTTAACGTCCAACGCGCTCCACTTAAACTTAGTGGAGTAAATCTCGGCTACGCAAATATACATTGCACTACGCATACACAAATATGTTTGTCTGGTGTGCAGGCATCTCCATTTCTTCCACGTAAATATCCCACGGGCGGGCCTCCATCTACTGTAGATCCTAACAGCTTACTGAATTAAATAAATTTAAACTTATAGGTATAACAATTATAAGTCTTGAAAATTGCTAATTGTGTAAAATGGATGAAACATGCCAAACAACTATCTAGATTTCTTTATCGGCGGCAGATCAAAGCAAGCTGTTATTCCAGCTCCTGGCGGTAACCCAGTTCCTCCGCCGGGACAATCCCCTATGGGGCCGCCACCTATGGATCCTGCAATGATGGGCGGAGCACCACCTATGGATCCTGCAATGATGGGTGGAGCGCCACCTATGGATCCTGCAATGATGGGTGGAGCGCCACCTATGGATCCTGCAATGATGGGTGGAGCGCCACCTATGGATCCTGCAATGATGGGTGGAGCACCACCTATGGATCCTGCAATGATGGGTGGAGCACCACCTATGGATCCTGCAATGATGGGCGGAGCGCCTGCTGCTCCAGCTGCTCCAATCGAACAAGAAATTGCATCTATCAAAGATATGTTGCAACAGTTGATGGATGCACAAATAGCTATGATGCAGATTTTAGGCGGAGGAGGATTACCCCCAGCAGGATCTCCTCCTCCTATGGACCCTGCGATGATAGGCGCACCTTCTGGGATGAACGGCGGAGCAGATCCAGCAATGATGGGACTGCCTTCAGCTCCTCCTCCGGGAATGATTGCACAAGCTTCTGTAGATGATGAAGATTTTAATAATTACATAAAAACTATTACAGAGTTACTTAGATGAGAGCTAGACTTCAAAAGTCTAATATTTTAGTACCACCTAGGTATGAGAAGAATTTATCTTCCATACTAATATACGACGATAAAGATCAGGTTATATTTGCAGTAATCTTAACTCCAGCAGGGACATACAAATTTACTCATGCGGGGTTAGATAATTTTAAACAAGAAGTGAAGTTAATCACCGGAATGGATATAGACAATCCAAAACTTGAAGAGGTGAATTAAGTCAATGATTGACCCTGTTAGACAACTCTTGGTTAAGATGGCCTATACCCCAAATCCTTTTAGGGGCAATTTATATAATTCTGCTTATAAAGCGGAAAGTCCAGAACAATACGGACAGCTGGTCAGCAGAGATATACAGACCTACGGACATTTGGCCCCAGGATCTGATGAATACAATATGACTATGCAAGAAAAGGGATTTACACCTGAATATATGCAGGGAATCTCTTCAGCAGGACAAAGGGTGCTGCGCGCTGCAAATGATCCTGAATTTGTAAGAGGAATGCAGCAAGGTACCGCAAATATATCAGATCTATACAAAGACTTTCAAGGCTCCTCAGGCATTGCGAAAGCGCTTGGCGGATGGAGTAACGTGGCGGCCTATGGATTACGTAATCCGATAGATTCTGCTCAAGCTCTTTACGGTGCGGGAAGAGATTGGCTTACAAATTCTGACCAATCTTCAAAGCAATTTGGAGATAAGTTAATGTCAAGCATAGATATGAATTCCCCCTTAGCTCGTGCTGCTAAATCAAGAGGGGCCACAACATATCTTAATTCTAAAATTCAAGATATTTTTAGCGGGCTGGGAGGATTTGGAAAAGGTGTTGGAGGCGGGCTTAGTTTCTTACTAGGTCTTTTGTCAAAAATACCTGGATACGACACACTAGCAAACAAGCTGGTTGATTGGAGTGGGGGATTTAAACCTGGAGGTCAAAGAGCTTTGCCGCATTCGCCTTTTGCAGTCAAGGCTGGATCAGTTAGATTTATACAAGGCAAGCCTTATTCTCACTATGCCGTCACTTCAACTCAGTGCGGTTCTGAGGTGCTGACATGGAACCGACAGTAACAACCGTGGGACAACTGCTGATAAATTCTGCTCTTCCAGAAGACAGCAGAGACTATGGAAGAATCTGGGACAAGCTCTCTATGAGGAAATTTCTAACGGAAATGGCCTCTAAATTGACTCCCGATAAGTACAGGGAGATGGTTCAACAACTTACTTTAATTGGCTTGAAGAGTGCAAGACAATCGTCTTTATCTAGTTTTAGTCTTGAAAGCCTTAAGCCACCAAAGGTTAAACGCGATATAACAAATGTACTAAGACAGGAAGTACGTCAGATTGTTAGGTCTGTAAAGGATCCTGCCCAAAGAAATGAAGCTATAGTGGATGTAGCTTTAAAGTATCAAAAAACTTTGGCAGATAAGGTGTATCAGGAGTTACTACAAAACGATAATCCATTTGCTATGCATGTATATGCCGGAGCACGTGGAAATAAAGATCAGCTGGCTTCTATGATTGGCAGCGATCTTCTCTATAGTGATAATAAAGGTCGCCCCGTTCCGATTCCTGTGCTGAATTCATATTCAGAGGGTATGGATCCCGTGGAGTACTGGGCAGGATCATATGGCGCTAGAGCAGGAGCTATTGATACTAAATTGGCTGTAGGCGATGCTGGGTATTTTGCTAAACGTCTTACTGCCTCTGCACATAGGCTTGTTGTTACGGATGAGGACATTGAAGACGGCCAAGGATTTATAGTAGAAGTAAACGATCCAGACAATATAGGTGGAGTGCTTGCTAGAGATGAGGGGCAGTTTAAGAAAGGTACGTATGTGGATGCTGCCGTACTAAAGGCCTTGAACGTATCTGGCAAGAAGAACATTATGATCTACTCTCCTATCGCAGCCGTAAGTGGAATTGGCGGACTGCCCAGACTGGCTGCCGGAATAAGAGAACACGGTAAGCTTGCAGAAATAGGTATGAATGTAGGGATTACTGCTGCTCAGGCAATTGCAGAACCTATAAGCCAGGGCATGTTGAATTCCAAGCACTCAGGGGGAGTATCAAAAGGCAAAACAAAAAGAACTGTAACTGGCTTTAACTATTTAAATCAACTCATAGAAGTTCCAAAAACTTTTACAGATGGAGCTCCGGTAACTAAAGCGGACGGCATTGTTGGGAAAGTAGAATCTGCTCCTCAAGGCGGAAACTATGTTTATGTAAATAATGAAAAATACTATGTTCCAGTAGAGCAATCAGTATCCGTTAGACAAGGTCAAACGTTAGAAGCTGGAGATGCCTTATCCGACGGTATAATTAATCCAAAGGATATTGCTGAGCTTAAAGGAATTGGAGAGGCTCGCAGACACTTTGTAAAACAATTTAAATCTGCTTTACAGGAGAATGGACTGCCGGTTCATCGTAGAAATGTCGAAGTAGTTGCAAGAGGTTTGATTAATCAAGTAGAACTGACTGAGTCCGATGTGGTAGAGGGAGCATATCCAGAAGACATAGTGAGTTATGACTACCTAGCTTCAAGATATAAACCAAGACAAGGCTTTCAAACTGGAAGTCCTTCTAAATATCTAAATCATTATCTAGAAAAACCAATTTTGCACTATTCTATTGGAACTCGTATAACTCCCACTGTAGCCAAAGAGCTAAAAGAAAATGGATTCTCAGATGTGATCGTTCATAAAAATCCTCCTCCATTTAAACCAACCATGACTAGAGCTATGATGTCATTGCTCGGAGATAGAGATTGGATGGTTCAACTTGGAGGATTTAATCTTAAAAAGACCTTTTTGGATAATATACAGCGAGGATCTACCTCCCAGATACACGGCACATCCTGGATTCCAGCTTTGGCTACTGGAGAAATCTCAAAGGGTCCAAAAGGCACCTACTGATATTTTTTGCTATAATCATAATATATGGAACTTAAACTATGAAAAAAACTTTTTTAAAACTATCGGAACTCTCGGAAGAATATCGCCCTTTACTTTTAAGCGAACTCAGGCTTCAGAAACAAGCTGACTCGTCCTTCTTATCGAAGGCTTTAGAGAAAGGACAAGAATATGCTCCTGCGGTTGGATACGGCGCAGCCGGAGGCGCCTTGGCAGGAGTTCCTGTGGCCCTTCTGGCAAACGCTCTTTTTGGAAAAGACAAGAGTATGAGGGGCCATCTTCGCTCAGCACTTATGGGCAGTATTCTGGGAGGGGGAGTCGGAGCTTTAGGCGCTGGCGGCCTTCGTTACTATACCGAAGATCCTAGTGTATCCATTCCGTTGACCAGAGGACTTTCTAATATTAGCGGCGCTTCTGCGCGATTCCTCGATAGAATGGGTTTAGGTGATTTTAATAGGAAGGGCTTGACGGGTGAACTTACCCCAGAGGGCAAGTTCAAGGAGCCATTTAGGGGCTCAGACGAAACATACAACACCACTCGTACCCAAGATGTAAGTGATTTTATACGGAAAAATTTTATTGCCCCCCACTAAGGGCTGGAATGTGATCACATTCTGATACTTACGAACAACACTAGTAGTAGATTGGGACTAGTCTAAATAAGGCCCTTTCAATTTACAAAAAGGAATTAAAACATGGCTAATAGTAATCTTTTGACTGATTTAGAAAGCTATCGTAGCTTTGCAATGGCGTCTCACGTCTATCGCAACATCTCTGGCGCTAAGCGTTTCTTCGCTTATGTCGGCCCCAACGGTAAAGAACTTGAATCTGGCGCTACTGAAGTTGTAGAACTGCGTGCGAGCGACTCCTTTGGAATTCTAGAGAAGCAGGCAATTGCTCGAGATCTTGCAGCTGGCAATATTCGTTATGGCAACAATGGAGTGACCCTATATCACTTCCGTTTTGAAAAAGGCGCTACTGAACAAGCAGCAGCTGCAACCATGCCAGGTCGTGTAGTGGGCATGTTTGTTATGACTGAGGATGGCGCAGATGGCAACGAAACAATCTCTGCTACGGTTGCTGGCACGCCTATTGTTGCCGCTTT
>Ga0194118_10002645_pt1 | contig 22221 bp, 18 predicted proteins | sample TA2MahsurfametaG_2_FD_148662 | JGI IMG/M metagenome (GOLD analysis project Ga0194118, IMG submission 148662) | Freshwater microbial communities from Lake Tanganyika, Tanzania - TA2015013 Mahale N5 surface | ecosystem: Environmental > Aquatic > Freshwater > Lake | place: Tanzania: Lake...
GACTTCGGGTGGAGAGATCGAGTTCGAAGGATCCAAACCGGAAACGCTGCGTCTCGTTGCTCGGCGCGCCGGGCATTTCGTTGAGCCGCGAACGGCGCAGAACTGACTGGATGCGTGCAACGAGTTCGCGCGGATTGAAGGGTTTGGGAAGATAGTCATCCGCCCCAGCTTCCAGACCAGTGATTCGGTCGCTTTCGTCTCCGCGAGCGGTGAGCACGATGATTGGCAGGTCGGATTGCGAGGAGCGCAGGCGCGAGATCACCTGCAGCCCATCCTCGCCCGGCATCATCAGATCCAGCACCATGAGGTCGAAGCGCTGGTGTCGCATCACCCGGTTCATGGCGAGCGCATCTTCGGCCACCACCACCGAAAAGCCATGCTGGCTCAGGAAACGTCGAAGGAGATCGCGAAGCCGCGGATCATCGTCAACGATCAGGATGTCGGGCGAGCGTCCGGCCGAAAATATCATGGTGGCCCGGATCATAAACCAGAGCGAGGGTCTGCTTTGCGCACCTGTGTTTCGGATTTGCCGGAGCGCAGGGCGGATCGAAAGGGGAGCAGGGCAGCGAGGGCCAGCAAGCTGAGCGCAAAAGTGATCCAGAGCGCGTGTTCACCCCACCGGGCAAGCGCCAGTCCAAAGAGCCAGGGAGCGAGCGCCTGCGTGAAACGCGAAAGGGCCAGGAGCCTGCCCACACGCTCGCCGTAGCCCGCAGCGCCGAAAAGGGCAAGCGGTAGTGTGCCGCGTGCGATGGTCTGGGTGCCAGTACCCAGGCCGTGCACCAGCGCAAAGACCATCGCAGCGCCAGGTCCAACGAGCATCAATGCGAGCACCGCAAGCGGATGCGCAAGGTCGGCAAGCCATGCGGACCACAGTGGATGAACGCGTCCGAAAGGCCCGAACTGCAGCAGTCGTGCCCCGACTTGCGCCGGCCCGATCAAGGCCCCGGCGGCAACCGCGAGCGCAAGGCTCGCACCGGATGCCTGCAGGACAGTGGGCAGATGCGCCGCCATCGCAGTTCCTGCAAAGCCGGTGGCGGCAAAGGCAAACACCAGCAAGGCGGTGCCGTGACTCGGGTTGTAAGCAGTGCCGGTTTTCGCCGAATCCGCGGTGTCCACCGAATCCGCGGTTTTCGCGGGTTCCGAAGTTTTTGCACTATTCGCGGCATGCGCAGCTTTCGCGGTTCTCGGAGGCGGTGTCGGCGGTTGGATGAGGGGCGCGGCAGGATCGCAGGGCGCATCGCGCAGTGGTGGATGCGGAATGCGTCGGTTGAGCAGCACCCCCAGCGACAAGTGCAGCAGGGCCCACCCCAGCAATGCTCCCCGCCAGCCGAAGGCAGTCTGCATCGCCATGCTGAGGGGCCAGCCAACGGTACTCGCAAAGCCCGCGATCAGGGTGATTCCTGTGATCGCCTGGCGCGCCCCAGCTCCATAGAGACACACCAGGGCAGCGAAGGCAGCATCGTAGAGTCCAAAGCCCATCGCGACGCCGATTACGAGCCACGCACCAAGAAGGCTGATGCCGCCCTGGGCCGCAGCGAGCAGGACCAATCCGAGGGCAAAGAGCGCATTGGTAAAAGGCAGCACCGTACGCCCGCCGTGCCGGTCAATCAACCGCCCGGCGCGTGGTCCGAAGAGTGCGGCCACCAGCAGGGCCACACTGAAGCAGAAGTGCACCTGCGACGCATCGGTCCCGAGGTCGGCAGCGATCGGTGCAGCGAGTACTGCAGGCAGGTAGTACGAAGAGGCCCAGGCAAGGGTCTGCGCAGTACCAACGACGAGCACCGTTGGAAGGGTATTCACCCCTGAGGCTTCGCGGCTACGACCCGGATGTCAGCGGATACGCCTCGCGCTGCGTATCAGCACATCGTCCGTGGGGACGTTGGAAAATCCGGCAACCGAAGCCGTGGGGATCGTGGCAATCGCATCCACCACTTCGATGCCGCGAACGACACTGCCGAAAACAGCGTAGCCTGGGGTTTCAGGGCGATCCGTGGCGGCCGGCCTGAAGTCCAGAAACGGGTTGTCAACAAGGTTGATGAAGAATTGCGAGGTCGCACTGTCGGGCGCGTTGGTGCGCGCCATCGCAAGTGAGCCGCGCACATTGAGGAGACCGCGGTTCGATTCCAGCACGACCGGCGGGAGCGGCGGAGCGCGCGGAGTCATACCGGATTCGAATCCGCCGGCCTGAACCACGAAGCCTGGCACCACGCGATGGAAGATCAGATTGGTGTAGAAATCGGCGGCCACGTAGGCAAGAAAATTGTCGACGGTGAGCGGAGCTGACCGCGGTTGCAGTTCGAGTTCAATCTCGCCACGCGAAGTGTCAAGCACCACGCGGGGCTCGGGTACCGCGAAAGTTCTTGTGTAGACGCTTGCCCCTTGTGCATCGCTGACCGTGAAGTTCACCGCCCCGGTAGTGGTGAGTCTGCAACGGTAGCGCAACTCGGTGGGCGACACCGCTTGAGGGCCCTCCGTGGCAGAGCAACCACTGACCTGCACCTGTAAACCCTCACGAAGCCGGCTTACCCCGATCGAAAACTCGGCATTGCGCCCGTAGAAGAGGTTGCCGCCCTGAACGCTTGCATCGTTCACCACCTCCTGCTCGCCGCAGGCAGGGAGCGCAAGCGTCAAGAAAAGTGCGAGGCAACCCGCGAGGCGCTTCGGAAGCTTTGTTCGACAACCCATCAGGTTTACCGCAACCGGACCGAAAGGCCTGTTGCGCCAGGCATCTGCGTCTGGTTTGATCTCACTCCACCCGACGGGGCGGCGAGAAGAAGTTTGCGGGCACCATCAGCTGATTGCGCTGGCTTTCGAGCGCGCCCAGTTTTGCGCTCTCGGCAAGGTAGTGCTGCCACTCGGGGTCGGCGATCATCGCTGCGCGGCGCCTTGCGCGATCAGCCGCATCCTCGTACATCCAGATGTGCAGATAGGCGTTGGGATCACCGGTATCGGTGGTGAGGTAGGCCACCGGTTGGCCGAGGTGGCGCGTCTGCACCGGCTTGCCGATCCGTTCATAGAGTGAGAGATGGTTACGGATCGTTCCGGGGCGACAGACATAGGTGCGGACATCGAGAAGCATCTTTGAAGGTCCTCTGGATCAGGTTGATTGGAATCCTGCGGTTGGTGCAACAGGGCAGTCCGCAGGTACTTCACGCAGCGACATGTTGGGTAAGCGTGTAGCCTGCAGAGTGGCGTAGCCACACTGCATAGCTGCTCACGCATCCCGCCCGCGCATCCCGCCGGCGCATTCCGCTCACGCATCGCGCTCACGCATCTCGTTTACCGCGCGTCTGGCGGACTGGTTGAGCAGGACGTTATCGGTACCGGTGGTGACCATGTCGAAACCCCATGCGATGGCCTGCCGCGCGTAGGCGGTGGTGGCGCAGTGCAACCCGGCATGCAGTCCGCGCTGTCTGGCCTTTTCGAGGACGATCCGGATCGTTTCAACCACGGTGGGATCGACCGGATCCAGTCGAGCCTCGCAACCGAGGGAAAGTCCCAGGTCCGAGGGCCCGATGTAGATTCCGTCGAGACCGGGCGTGCCGAGGATGGCGTCGAGCTCGTGCACTGCCTCGCGGGTCTCGATCATTGCGAGCGCAACCACGCTGCGGTTGGCGTGGTGCGGATAGTCGGCACCCGCATACCACAGCGCGCGGGTGGGGCCGTAGCTGCGATAACCCTCAGGTGGGTAGCGGCAAGCGCCGACGAAAGCTTCGCATTGCGCGCGGGAGTTGACCATCGGACAGATGATGCCCAGGGCTCCGGCGTCGAGAAGCTTCATGATGATGCCTGGCTCGTTCCACGGCACGCGCGCAAGCGGCGTGGTGTTGGTGGTGCTGATCGCCTGCAGCATCGGCAGAGCGTTGGTGTAGTCGAGGAGGCCATGCTGAAGATCGCAGGTGAGCGAGTCCCATCCAGCCTGCGCCATGTTTTCGGCTGCCACCGAACTCGGAATGCCAAGCCACCCGTTGATCACCACACCGGAATTGGCCCAGACCTCGCGTAGGCGGTTGTTGCGCATGCTCTTGCCCTCCGATGTGAAGACCTCATGGTCAGCTGCAAGCATAGCGCTTAGCGCGACACCGTCCGCGTTTGCCTCAGACGCAGCGCAACCAGCAAGGCTACGGCGTTGAACGCGCCGGCAAGGACGATGGCGGTGGAGTAGTTGCCGCTGGCATCGTAGAGGGTGGCTGCAATGAGCGGCAGGCTGATCGCTGCCGCGCACCACCCGATGTAGAGCCGCCCCGCAACCAGACCGAAAAGCGCCATCGGCCACCACTGCCCGATTGCCGCTGCTGAGGCGCCGGAGATCAGACCGTAGCCCATGCCGATCATCGTGAGGCAGGGGACCGCTGCGGAGGCGGTTGGCCAGAGGCTGAGCAGCACTGCACCGCTCAACGCCCACAACTGGGCGCCCGCCATCACCTGCGACACAGGAAATCGATCCACAAGCCACCCGCCAAGGATCCGCGCCAGTGCAATCGCCCCCGTGATGACAGTTGTTGCGGCAAGCGAAGCCCCGAGCCCGGCACCATAGGCTTGCATGATTCCGGCAGCCTGGCTCATCACCATCAGTCCCGCCGAGGCCGCAAGGGTAAAGACGGCCGAAAGGCGCAAGAAAAGCCCCCGATGCTCGAAGGGCTCGGATCGCGGGGATTGGCTGGATTGACCCCGGTGGCCCCGGTGACCCGGTTGACCCTGGTGACCCGACGGGGCTGCCAGGATCGCTGAGGCTTCTGCCGACGGCGCTTCCGCTAACGTAGCGATGGCAAAGTGTTTCGGCGGTCGCAGCAGCCAGGCCGCGCCCAGTACCGAAGCACCGAGCGTGGCGGCAAGGGCGAGCAGTGTGGGTCGCAGTCCGATTTCAGCGATCGCCCATCCCATCAGTGGGGCGCCGAGCATCGCCCCCAGCGGATAGAGGCTCACCACATAGCCATTGACCAGGCCGCGTCGCGCGAATTCCGCCTGGTTCACCCTATGCTGGACCGTGGTGAAGACAAGGCCTGCCCCGAGTCCAAACAGGACGCCGTAGCCAGCGACGAGGTGCAAGAGCGTCTCGGCAGTGGCAGTGATCAGCAGACCTGCGGCCGAGAGCGCTGCTGCGATGCCAAGCAGATGATGCAATGCGAGTCGCGGGTAGAGGACCGGGGCAAGGTTCATCCCCAGCGTGAGCACCATCGTGGCGAGCGCAAAGACCAGGGTCAGATCGGTGCGTTGCAAGCCGAGCAGCGACTCGATCGGCCTGAGCAGCACGCTGAAGGCGTAGATCGTTCCGAAGGGGAGGTTGGCGAGGCTTGCGGCGAGCATCAGGCGCATGGTCGACGCGACCCGGTGGCCTCAGGATTCCACGAAGCGCCTTTCGAACTCCCAGACTTCCGGAAATCCAACGAGGTCATGCAGCTGCGCCATGGTGTAGGCGGGGACAGGGGAGCCGGTTGCACTTCCGTGGTGGAGAAGGTGCAGATAGCTGGCTTCGATGGCAGCGCACGCGACATTCATCCCGGCGGCGGGATAGATCGCCACATCGAATCCCCAGTCCACCAGATCGCTGCGTTCAACGACGGGAGACCTCCCGGTGGGGACCATGTTGGCGAGCAGCCAGGCATCAACCTCTGCGCCGATTCTCTGGAACTCCTCGCCTGATTCCGGTGCCTCCACAAAGACGATGTCTGCGCCTGCACGCGCGAAGGCCTTGGCGCGAACCATGGCCTCGTCGAGCCCCAGTGCGGTGCGTGCGTCGGTGCGCGCCACGATCATCGTGTGTTCGTGGCGCCTTGCACCCACCGCCACCTCGATGCGTCGCACCGCGTCACGCAAGGGGACAACCCGCCTGTTGGGCGTGTGTCCGCACTTCTTGGGCACCTCCTGATCCTCGATCTGGATGGCTTCAACCCCGGCCGCCTCGTAGCCACGGACCGTGTCGCGCACGTTGAGCAAACCTCCAAACCCGGTATCGGCATCAGCGATCAGCGGCTTGTGGGTACCTTCGACGATGCAGCGTGCACGCCCGACCATGTCGGTGTAGGTCACGAGTCCCGCATCGGCCTTGCCGAGATAGGAACCGGAGATGCCGTAGCCGCTCATGTAGAGCGCGGCGAAGTTCATGCGGTCGGCAATGCGTGCGGAGAACATGTCGAAGACGCCAGGGGCGAGCACGAAGTGTCCGAGTTCGAGTTGCTGGCGAAGGGTGGTGCGCAATGCCTTGCTGGGGGTTGACTGCATGGCAGGAGGTGCTCCGGATAAACGCTGATTCGACGAAGTGGGCCAGCACGCGAGCACATGCGGCACTCCTTACAATCCTGCCAGATCTTGCGTTTGCCAACAAAGCGGGGCGAACCAGGGCGAAGCCGCAACAACCGGAGGCTGGCATGGCGTTGCCACTTGAAGGCGTTCGGGTCCTCGATCTCACCAGTGTGATGGCCGGGCCCTACTGCAACATGCTGCTCGGTGATCTGGGGGCCGATGTCGTGAAGGTTGAAACCTTCCCGGGCGGGGATACCTCGCGCGGTTTCATGCCCCAGATCGCGGGCGAGTCCTATTGTTTCACGGTACTGAACCGCAACAAGCGCAGCCTGGCGATCGACCTGAAGCACCCCGAGGGGCACGCGATCGTCAGGGCACTTGCGCTCAAGGCCGACATCATCACCGAGAACTTCCGCCCAGGTGTGATGGCGAAACTCGGTCTCGACTATGCGAGTCTGCGGCCGCCCAACCCCTCGGTCGTCTATGCCTCGATGTCGGGTTTCGGGCAGACCGGCCCCTACGCGGGGCGCGGCGGCTACGACATCGTTGCACAGGGGATGTCGGGGATCATGATGATGACCGGCGAGCCCGGCGGAAGGCCCGTGAAGGTGGGCATTGCGATGAACGACATCGCAAGCGGTGTGACCGCGCTCTATGCAATCCTTGCCGCCTACATTGCCCGCCTGCGTGGAGGATCCGGGCAGTACCTGGAGACTTCGCTCCTCGAGGCGGGGCTCGTCTGGTCGCAGTGGGAGTTCGGTGCATTCTTCGGAGGGGGCGAGATTCCACACGCGATGGGCTCGCGACACCGACGCTCGGCACCGTACCAGGCCTACCGCACGCAGGACGGCTATGTCACGGTTGGTGCCAACAACGAAAAACTCTGGCGTGCTTTTTGCGGGGAGGTATGCGCAAGGCCCGCCTGGCTGCATGATCCGCGCTACACAACCAACGCACTGCGGGTTCAGCACGCCGATGCCCTGCAATCCGACATCGAGGCAGTGTTCACGCAGCATGGAACCGCGCATTGGGTTGAGCGTCTCGATGCAGCGGGTGTTCCCGGCGGTCCGGTGTATGGCTACGACGAGGTGATGCGCGATCCTCACATCGCAGCCCGCGAAATGGTGATCGAACTCGAACATCCCGTGATGGGGCGCATCAAGACCTTTGGTTCGCCGGTGAAGAGCACCGGTGAGCTGGTGTCGATCCGAAGGCCGGCTCCGTGGCTCGGTCAGCATAGCGCTGAAGTGCTCGGTGAACTCGGATTCGACGCTATCGGCATTGATCGGCTCTTTGACGCCAGCGTGGTGCACGATCGCCTGCGAAAAGGGGCAAAGCCCGTGCAGCGCTTGCAGCCCCCGGGAACTTGAGTCTTCGGGCGGACCTGAGCCTCCTCGAGGGACTGGAATGTTCGGGAGTGCGCCTACCCAAGGCGCAAAAAAAGAGGGCCCCTGAAGGGCCCCTGAAAGATCGCTTTCCTGCGATACAGCCCGGAAGCTTCGATCCGCTCGCGTCTCAGACCGTGCTCCGCGAACCCGAGGGAAGCCCCGGATTCCGGACTGCCAGCGGAGTGTAACAAGACATGAGTAAATGTAAATTAACCCTGGTCCCGGAGAGAGCTGCAGCCGGTGCGGCTGCCTTGGGCGATCAGCGCAGCGCCACGTCGAAGCTCCGGCGGGTCGCGGGGCGCGCCATCATCCGTTCGTACCAGTCCTTCACATGAGGATATTCGGCGAAGGTGACCCGGTGGCGCGGGTGCCGCCAGGCCCAGCCGAGGATGGCGAAGCCGGCAATCGAGGGCTCCCCGGAGAAGTGGGGCTCCTCCGCGTCGACGATGGCCGGGATCTTGCGGCCGTTGGGTGTGTCAAAGGCGTAAAGCCTTTAGTTCGCCATCGGGTGTTGTTCCATGTTCGAACCGGGGATTTGCGCTGGCGAGGCCCGATCCGATCGGGGTGGGACGATGCACCTGCCAGCCCGTTTCCGATGCGCGCGGCGACGCCCCGTGACCGCCCGCAGCCGTCTTCGGCTCGGCTGCACCGAGTCCGAAGGCTCTCGCGAGCAGGCGGTAGGAGTGCACCCGCGCGTCGTGGTCGAAGGTCCAGGTGTTGACGACAATCTCGTCGAGTTGCAAGGCGCGTCCCAGTGCACGGATGCGCTCGGCGACCTGGTCGGCGCAACCCACGATGGCTGCGGCACGCACCGCCTCCACGCTCTGCTGCTCTCCCGGGTGGTACACATGCCGGTCGGCTTCCTCGGGGGAGATCAGCGGCTTGCGTACACCGCGCTCGAAGCCGGCGCGCCAGTGCTCACGGGTCTTGAGGAGGTGGCGTGCCTGCGCTTCCGAGTCGGCAGCCAGGGCCCAGATGCAGATCGTGGCGCAAGGCTCGGACAATTCCGCAGACGGGCGGAAGTTGCGCCGGTAGAGGTTGAGGGCAAGCTCCGCGCCACGACCCTCCGAGAAGAAATAGGCAAAGGCATAAGGCAGCCCGAGGTAAGCGGCCAACTGGGCGCCATAGTCCGAACTCCCCAGGATCCATAGTTGCGGCGCCGTAAGCCCCTGGGGGTGCGCCTTCACCTGCGCAAAGCGGTGGTCGGGGTCCAGCGGCGCGCCGCTGACCCATGCCTTCAGGTCCGCCACCTGGCGGGGAAACTGGTCGGCACCCGGACCGAAGGGGTTGAGCGCCATCGCGGTGAGCTGGTCCGAGCCCGGGGCCCGACCCAGGCCAAGATCGATGCGCCCGGGGGCGAGCGCCTCGAGAACCCGGAACTGCTCGGCCACCTTCAGCGTGGCGTAATGCGGCAGCATCACGCCTGCGCTACCCACGCGGATTCTCGCGGTGCTTACTGCGATTGCGGCCATGAGCACTTCCGGCGCACTACCCACAATGCTGTCGGTGTTGTGGTGCTCCGACACCCAATAGCGGTGATAGCCCAGTCGGTCGCAGTGCCGGGCCAGATCGAGGCTGTTCACGATGGCCTGCGACGCTGCGGTGTTGCGCACTGCAATGCTTTGATCGAGTACCGAGAGCTTCATGGATCGGGAGTTGGGGCGGCGTAACGTTCCCGGCGTAGCAGGATGAGGTTGCGCAGATAGACCAGCAGGCCAAACCCCTGCCCCACGATGAAGACCGGGTCTTCGCGCCAGATCGCGTAGGCAAGGAGGGTAGCACCGCCTGCGAGACTGAAGTACCAGAAGAGGACGGGCACAACGCTCCTGCGGGCACGCTCGCTCGCAATCCACTGGATCAGGAAGCGCGCAGAAAAGAGCGCCTGTCCCAGAAAACCCACGGCGATCCAGAAGGCCTGGCTGCTGAGATTCATGCTTGCCCCGACAGGCTGGGCGGCTTCAGAGCTTCATTTCGAGCTGAAGCCGCCAGTTGATGAACGAGGTATTCGTGGTGAGTACCTCCTGGCGCAGGTCGCCAAAGCGTGGATCGGTCGATCCGCGCTGAATCCGCCCGGTGAGGAAGTCGATCGGGTGGAGGTTGTTGCCGCTCAGCCGCAGTTGGACCGTGGGCGAAAGGATCCACAGGGCGTAGGCATCCCAGACGCGCTTGAGGCCGGTATCGACCACGGTTTCACCGACGCGGCCCTCGGGGCTCACCTCGTAGGCGGTACGGGTGCGGTAGCCAGGCACAAGGTTGAGGTTGCCGCCGACCCGCAGTGGCGCGGAGCGGAAACGGTGATCGACCCCGAAGTTTCCGATCAGCCGGGCCTGCTCGTCGAGCCTGTTGTAGGGCCCCGGCACCGACTGCACTTCGGACCTGAAGAGGCTGAGGTTGCTGCGCAGTTCGCTGCGCGGCGCTTGGGCGATCCACTGGTCGAGGCGGAACCTGGCCTCGAGTTCGACGCCCTGGGTGAAGGCATCCCCCACATTCTGCATCCGGCTCACCCAGCGCTCGACAGTCGACCAAGGCACCGGCTCGAGCCTTGTGACACTGCGCATGTAGTCACTGATCTGGCGGTGAAAGAGGTTGAGGCTCAGGCTTCCGCCCTCCTTGAGATACTTCTCGAAGGCGAGGTCGATGCCTGTGGCAAGCTCAGGCCGAAGCGCAGCGTTGCCCGCACGGTCCGGGCTCAACGGCTTGTTGGTGGCATCCAGCGGGAAACGCGGATCCACCGTTGGCCGGGCAATCAGTGCGGCCAGCGTGGGGGCCTTGTAGCTCCGGGTGAGGCTGAGGCGGATCTGATCGCGGGCGTTCTCATCAGGCTTCCACACGGTGTGAAAGAGCGGCGTCCAGACCGAAGACCGGTTGTGGGGTGTCTCGCCGTCGAGTGCTTCGCCGCGGGTGGTGATGCCCTCCCAGCGCAAACCGGCGCTTGCGGACCAGCGCGGGGAAATGTTCCATTCGTCCTGAACGTAGGCCGCCAGACGCTGGCTCGAAGCCTTGAGCGTATCGCCGAACTCGCCGAGCACACGTTGCCCGTTGAGCGACTGGACCCTGCTCTCCTCCCGCCATGCCGGCGACCATTCGGCGCCGCTCACGAGGCTGTGCTCGTTGTCGAGGACCCGCGAGAACTTGCCCACCAGATTGAGGCTGCGTTCCTCGATGCGGCTGTCGTCCTGCGCAGTGCGCAGCAGCATGCCCCCGCGGTCGAACTCCTCTCTGCGGCCCTCGCTGGTGCTGCGCCATGAGGATCCGCCGCCCTGGAATTCAAGGCGCATGCCCTGCCCCAGATTTCGGCGTATCACGCTGTTGAGCCTTCCAATCGTGAACGCGCTCTCGTTTGCGCCCGTCCCCTGGTCGAAACCCGGCTGACTTTGGGCAAGTGGGCTGCCCGCAAGTTGGCTGAAGCGGAGATCGCGGCGCGTGTCGGTCTGCGCATGAAAGACCGACGGCATCAGGAGGATCGTCTCACCCATCGCGGCACGTTGCTCGAGCCTGCCGGTGAGGTTGAGCCCGTGCCGCAGCGTTGTGCTGCGGTTGTCGATGCGCTGCGCGCTCAGGAGCGCATCGTCGGCATCCCTGAAGTCCCGGAACTCAGCGCTTTCCCGGTCTTCGCGGTCTGATCGAAACGCGCTCATCGAAAGGTTGTAGATCCAACGCTCGTGGCTGTTGTTGTAGGTCCAGGAGAATCCCGGCGAGAGGCGCCCGCTTTCCACCCCCACTCCTGCGCGCAGGTCGTTGAGGCGACGCACAAAGCCTTCGCGGGTGATGATGTTGATCGTCCCCCCGATCGCGCGGGCGCCGGTCTCGGCGGTGGGCGCGCGCAGGATCTCGATACGCTCGATCTGCTCCGGGGTGAGGGAATCAAGCGAAAAGCCCGGCGGCGTTCGCTGCCCATCGATCAGCAACTGGGTGTAGCCAGCACCCAGGCCGCGCATGCGCGGTGGTCCTCCGCGGCCCGGCGGGCCGCCCAGCGTGATACCAGGCAGGCGGCGCAACACCTCGGTCACGCTGGAATCGCCGAATTGCTCGATCTGCTCACGCCCGATCACGATCCTGGCGGAAGTGGAGAAGCGCCGCTGCTCATCGTCGCTCCAACCACGTCCGCGCACCTCGACCCGCTCGCCTGCAGCGGCAGGCTTGCTTTCGGCAGCGCCGGGCTCCGGGGCCGCGCTCCGGGGCGTCTGCGCTTCGGGGGTTGGACCCTCCGGAGTCCGGGCGCCGGGCGGTTGGCTCTCGGGCGCCGCAGTCTGCGCGAGCGTGGGCGCGCCAAGGGCGACCACCAGGCAGGCAAGCGCACCTGCGGGAAAGGAAGGCATGGGAGTCCTCACAAGGAAGTCGCGCTGCAAAGGCCATGGAAACCGCATCCGGCCGATTTTGCCTTGGCTTGCAGGGCAAGTTTCCGGAGCCCGCAACGCTCTTCAGCAACATGCTCCCGCGCTTCGCGTGTAGCCTTGCCTGTCTGGGTCGTGCAAGGCCCTGGCACACTCGAAGGCGTCAAGCAAGCTGCGTCATGCTCACCAAGTCTCTCCCTGCGAACCCCCCAGGCGTTGCCATCATCGGTGCGGGCCATAACGGCCTGGTCTGCGCGTACTACCTTGCGCGCGCCGGTTGCCAGGTGGAAGTTTTCGAAGGACGCAGCGTCGTTGGCGGCGCAGTCCTCACGCAGGAGTTTCACCCCGGATTCCGCAACTCGGTGGCGAGCTACACCGTGAGTCTGCTCGATGAGTCGGTCATTGCCGAGATGGGACTGCGGGCGCAGGGGCTGCGGATCGTGGAGCGGCCTCTCGCCAACTTCCTGCCGCTCGAAGATGCCCGGGCGCTGCATCTTGGCGGTGGGTTGGCGGCGACCCAGGCGTCGCTGGCCCGGTTTTCGCAGCGCGACGCAGAGCGGCTACCCGGCTACTATGCGCAGCTCGAGCGGGTGGGCGACGCACTGGCCCGATTGGCGCGCGAAGCGCCGCCGGCCTGGGAAGGCGAGCAGTCGTGGCTCGACTGGAGTCGCAGCGGCTCGAGCCTCCTGGGGCGCGCACGCGAACTGGCGCAGCTCAACGCGGCCGACCGCCAGATGCTGCTTCGACTGCTCACCGACAGCGCCGAGGACGTGCTCGCACCCTGGTTCGACTCGGATCCGGTTCGCGCCGCCTTTTCCTTCGACGCGGTGGTGGGGCACCTGGCAAGTCCGCGCGCACCGGGCACTGCATATGTCTTGCTGCACCACTGCTTCGGAGGGGTGAACGGCAAGCGCGGCCAGTGGGGACACGCCATCGGAGGCATGGGCGCAATCAGCGAGGCGATGGCGCGCGCCTGCGTATCGCTCGGTGTGCGGCTGCACTGCGATGCGCCGGTTGCGCGGGTGGTCGTGGAGCGGGATGCGGTAATCGGAATCGAACTCGCGTCGGGAGCCTTCCGCCCGGCGCAGATCGTGGCGTGCAATGCACATCCACGCATACTCGCCGACCGCCTGCTCGCGGGCGCAACCCTGCCGGAGGACTTCCGGGTGGCGATGCGCCACTACCGCTCCGAGTCGGGCACCTTCCGCATGAACCTTGCGCTCAGCGGGCTGCCACGCTTCAGCGCCGCGCCTGAGTCCGGCCCGCACCTCGCAAGCGGGATCATCCTGAGCCCTGGTATCCAATGGATGGAGGCGGCCTACCGTGACGCGATCGACCACGGTATGTCGCAGCGTCCGATCGTGGAGATGCTCATCCCAAGCACGCTGGACGATTCGCTCGCGCCCCCGGGGGCGCATGTGGCGAGTCTTTTCTGCCAGCACTTCCGCAGGGAACTGCCCAACGGTGCGTGTTGGGATGATGCGCACAAGAACCGCGCGATCGAGGCGATCCTGGGCGTGGTCGAGTGCTTCGCGCCCGGGTTCCGGCGGCTCATCCTTGGCATGCAGGCGCTTTCCCCGCTGGATCTCGAGCAGGGCTTCGGCCTTGTCGGGGGCGACATCTTCCACGGCCGGATGAGTCTGTCGCAACTCTGGGCCGCGCGTCCTGCGCTGGGCTGGGGTCGCTACCGGATGCCGCTGCACGGGCTCTACCTTTGCGGATCGGGAGCGCACCCCGGCGGCGGTGTGAGCGGCCTGCCGGGGCGCAACGCCGCCCGGCAGATCCTCGACGATCAGTCTGCAGCGCGTTCCCTGCTTTCGCGCGCCTTGAGTTTCAGACGCCAGCCGTGAAGCAGCGGCTCGGTGTAGCCCGAAGGCTGCTCCAGGCCCTTGAATACCAGATCGCAGGCCGCCAGATACGCCAGGGACTCGGCGAGGTGTCCGGCCATCGGACGGTAGGCAGGGTCGGAAGCGTTTTGCCGATCCACCACCGCAGCCATGCGGGCAAAGACGCTGCGCACTTCGTCCTCGCCAACCACGCGGTGCAGCAACCAGTTGGCGATGTGCTGGCTCGAGATGCGCAGTGTGGCGCGGTCCTCCATGAGCGCAATGTTGTGGATGTCGGGCACCTTCGAGCAGCCCACTCCCTGATCAATCCAGCGCACCACGTAGCCGAGGATGCCTTGCGCGTTGTTTTCGAGTTCCTGCAGCACCTCCTCCCGCGGCCACGATGCCGCGGCGCTGACGGGAACGCTGAGCATGTCCTCCAGGATACCCTCCGCGTCGTCGGGTTCAGCTTCCATGCGCGCCTGGATCGCCGCCACGTCCACTGCGTGGTAGTGCAGCGCATGCAGCGTGGCGGCCGTGGGCGAAGGTACCCAGGCGGTGGTTGCGCCGGCCTGCGGGTGCGCAATTTTCTGCTCCAGCATTGCGGCCATCCGATCGGGCATGGCCCACATCCCCTTGCCGATCTGCGCACGTCCGCGTAATCCGCAGGCGAGGCCCACCCGCACGTTGTTGCGCTCGTAGCCGGCGATCCAGCGTGAGGACTTCATTGCCGCCTTGCGGATCATCGCACCCGCGTGCATCGCGGTGTGCATCTCGTCGCCGGTGCGATCGAGAAAACCTGTGTTGATGAAGGCAACCCGCGCAGCGCCCGCAGCGATACAGGCCTTGAGGTTCAGGCTGGTGCGGCGCTCCTCGTCCATGATGCCGAGTTTCACCGTGTTGGGCTCGAGCCCGAGCACCGTCTCTACGCGCGCGAAAAGCTCGCAGGCAAAGGCGGTCTCCTGAGGTCCGTGCATTTTCGGCTTCACGATGTAGACCGAGCCGCTGCGGGTGTTGCGGATCGCATCGCGGGCGTCGCGTTTGAGGTCGTGGATCGCAATCGCGGTGGTGACCATCGCATCGAGGATCCCTTCCGGAATCTCCCGCCCCTGCGCATCGAGCACCGCCGGGTTGGTCATCAGGTGGCCCACGTTGCGCAGAAAGAGCAGCGAGCGCCCGTGCAGCACGAGATCCTGCCCGTCAACACCCTTGTAACGCCGGTCGGGATTCAGTCTGCGGGTGATGCGCTGCCCGCCTTTGTCGAGGCCTTCCTCGAGCGTGCCTTTCACCAGGCCGAGCCAGTTGGCGTAGCCGAGTACCTTGTCGTCGGCATCCACAGCCGCCACCGAGTCTTCGAGATCGACGATGGTGGTGACAGCCGCCTCGAGAACCACATCCTGGATTCCGGCCGGATCGCTCTTTCCAATGCTACCTTCGCGGTTGAACAGCAGGTCGATGTGCAGTCCGTGGTGGCAAAAGAGCAGCGAGGCTGGCGCCTGCGGCTCGCCTCGGTAGCCCTTGCACGATTGCGGGTGACACAGCCCGGTGCGGGTTCCGTTGCGCAGTTCCACTTCGAGGCGCAGGCGCCGCGTCTGGGCATCCCCGTTGCCGTCGACCAGACGGTAGTGCGCCGCATCGGCGTGCGAACCTGTCTCGAGGGGCAGGCTCTGGTCGAGAAAACGCCGGGCATGAGCGATGACGCGCGCGCCGCGGATCGGGTTGTAGCCGCCCGCCCGGGTGGCGCCATCCTCCTCCGGGATCACGTCGGTCCCGTAGAGCGCGTCGTAGAGCGAACCCCAGCGGGCGTTGGCAGCGTTGAGTGCGTAGCGCGCATTCAGGATCGGGACCACGAGCTGCGGTCCGGCCTGCTGGGTGATCTCGGTGTCGATCCCGCTCGTGCAGAGCCGCACCTCGCCGGGCTCATCGACCAGGTAGCCGACCGAAACCAGAAACTGACGGTAGGCGGGAAGGTTCTCGATCGGGCCGGGATTCGCCTTGTGCCAGGCATCGATCGCGTCTTGCAGACGCTCGCGTTCGGCCAGCAGGGCGCTGTTGATCGGGGTGAGATCGGCTACAAGGGCGTCGAAGCCCGCCCAGAAACGCGCTGGGGTTACCTCAGTTCCGGGCAGGACCTGATCGTTGATGAAGGCGTAAAGCGGGCTGGCAACCTGCAGCCTGTGGATGGCAACACGTGGAGTCATGCAGAGGAGGTCCTGGAGGGTGAGCAGAGGCGGCGCGCCAGCCTTGGCGGCCTTTCGAGGGATCGACGGCTCCGACGCCTTCGTGAGTGGACTTCGTGCACCGTCGACCCGGATCATAATGGAGCCCGCCAGCGAAACGCGCGAGGTAACCAGGAGCACCGATGCCGGGGTCAATCTTCATCGACGGGGAGGCGGGGACCACGGGCCTGCAGATTCGGGAGATTCTGGAGAGCTCGGGCGAATTTCAGCTGCTCGCGATTCATGAGGCGCGACGCAAGGACCCCCTTGCCAAGCTCGAACTGATGGCGCAGGCCGATCTGGTGGTGCTTTGTCTGCACGACGATGCAGCGCGCGCTTCGGTGGCCCTGATCGACACCCTCGGCAGCCGTCAGCCGAGGATTCTCGATGCCTCGAGCGCGCATCGGGTGAACGAAGCCTGGGTCTACGGCTTTCCCGAACTGGCCCCTGAGATGGCGGCGCGCATCGGCGCAGCGCAGCGGGTGAGCAACCCGGGATGCCATGCCACTGGCGCGATCGCGCTGCTTGCGCCGCTGATCGCTGCCGGGATCGTCCCGAGCGACACCCCGCTCACCATCCAGTCGGTGTCGGGCTACTCGGGCGGCGGACGCCCCATGATCGAGGCGCATGAGCAGGGGCAGGCCCCGCGCTTCGAACTCTACGGGCTGGGTCTCGAGCACAAGCATGTGCCCGAGATCATGGCGCACAGCGGGCTCGCTTGCCGGCCAATCTTTGTGCCTTCGGTGGGCAACTTCCGGCAGGGCATGCTGGTGTCGATCGGCCTGCACCTCGACACGCTGCCCTCGCGCCCGGAGGCGCACGATCTGCTCGAGGCCTACCAGCGCTGCTACAGCGCCCATCCCTCGGCCCCTTGCGCGGGATTCGTGCAGGTGCTTCCTCCAAGCGGCAACGGCCGGCTCGATGCACTTGGCGTCAACCAGACCAATCGGCTCGAGGTGCGCGTGTTTGGCAATGAGGCGCGGCGCCAGGCTGTGCTGGTGGCCCGCCTTGACAATCTGGGCAAGGGCGCAAGCCGGGCGGCTGTTCAGAACATCCGCCTGATGCTTCCGACGCGAATGCACGATGAACGCGCGCCGGAAGCGGCTCGGCACCCTGCCTGAGCGGATCGGCTGAGCGCAGCGCTGGATGGACGACACCGGTCTGGTTGTGCTCGCCTTGATGCTCGGAGTCAAGCATGGTCTGGATGCCGACCATCTTGCCACCATCGACAGTCTTACCCGATGGGCAGCCTCGCACGCTTCGGCGTCATGGTCGAGGCGCTGCGGGTTGCTGTTCTCGATCGGCCACGGCGTCGTCGTTGTGGCGACTGCGGTTGCGGTGGCGGCCTGGGCTCAGACCTGGACGGTCCCGGTCTGGTTCGACCGGCTCGGAAGCTCGCTGTCGATCGTTCTGCTCACAGCGCTGGGTCTTCTCAACCTCAAGCAGGTGTTCGGCACGCCGCCCGATCAGGCGGTGCAACGGCGTGGACTGCTGCACTGGATGGTCTCGCGCAACCGCGGCGTACGCTGGGGTCACCCGCTTTGGTCGCTCGCCATTGGCGCACTTTTTGCCCTGTCCTTCGACACGCTTTCGCAGGCCTCGCTTTTTGCGCTCTCGTCTGCGGCGCACGGTGGCTGGCCGGCGGCGATGGGGTTGGCGCTCACCTTCACCGCAGGAATGCTGCTCACCGACGGACTCAACGGCTGGCTGGTGTCGGAAGTGCTGCAACGCTCGGACCGTGCCGGTGTGATCGCCTCCCGCGTGCTGGGCCTGCTGGTTGGCGCGCTCAGCCTGAGCATTGCGGGCCTCGGTGTGGCGCGCCAGTTTGCGGTGGGGCTCGACGAGATCCTGGCCGACCGCGCACCCTGGATCGGTCTCGGACTCACGGCCACGATCGTGCTGGTGGCGCTCTGGCTGGTGCCGCCGCGGGTGCTCTCAGCGCGGTTTGCGCGCCAGCCAGAAAAAGACTGAACCCAGCGCGGCCAGGCCGGCAAGCACGCTGAAGCCGTAGCGGTAGTGGCCGGTGAGGTCGGCAAACGCTCCGGCAAGAAGCGGTCCGCCAATCTGGCCCACCATGATGATGATCCCCGAGAGTCCGAGGATCATGCCGATCGACTTGCGCCCGAAGTAGTCGGCGCGCAAGGCCTGCATGAAAGGCCCGCGCAAGCCCCAGGCGCTTCCGTGCAGCACGGCAAAGGCGAGCAGCATCCAGGTCGCGCGCGACCACGCCAGCATCAGCAGCCCGCTCGCATGCATCAGCATGCAGAGTGCCGCAATCTTGCGTTTTTCATAGCGGTCGCCCGACCACCATCCGATCAGCACCCCCACGATCTGAAAAGCGGTCATCAGCGTGATCAGGAGCGAGGCTTGCGCCACCGAGTAGCCGAGACCCTCCTTGAGGTGGTTGATCGCGTGTACATTCACTGCCGTCACCACAAAGAGTGCCGAGCCATGCCCAAGACTCAGAAGCCAGAACGCCGGGGTTCGCAATGCTTCCCGGGTGGTGAACTCGCGTTCACCGGGTTCGCCCGCCGCGGTGCTTGGCTCGCGCGGGGGCAGGCCGTCCACCAACTGGCCAAGGTCGGCGGGGCGACGCACGAAGTTGCGCGCGAGCGGCCAGCCGGCGAGGATGAACACGAGCCCCGAGCAGAAAGCGGTGGTCCTCCAGCCCCAGATCTGGATTGCCCAGGCCACCAGCGGTACCGAGATGCCGCCAAACGCCAGCCCGAGCGACAGCGCAGACAGTGCTCGCGCGCGCAACCGCTCAAACCAGTGAATGATCGCCACGTTGATCGGGAAAAAACCGCAAAGACTCGATCCAAATGCGATCACTACAAAGGCTGCGTAGAAGCCAGCAAGGGTTTCGATCTGGCTCAACAGCATGAAACCTGCGCCCATCACGCAGATGCCGATGCGGATCATCCCCTGCGGCCCGAATCGGTCGATCACCCAGCCGAGTGCCGGACCGAGCGCGGCCGCCTCGAGCGGTTGCAGCGTTGCGGCGCCCGAGAGCGCGGTCTTGCTCCAGCCGAATTGCGCACTCAGCACTGCGAGGTAGGCGCCGAAGGCCTGATGCAGCAACCCGGCCTGCAGAAACTGGATCCCTGCTCCGGCGCTCACCATACGCCAACCGTGGAAGCGCCACGCATCCGTCAGCGCTGTGCGCATCGGCCCTGCCCCGCGATCCCGGAATCCAGCATCCTGCGAGCATAAACCCGGTGGACCTTGCCTGGCACTGCCACGGTTTCGAAGCGCTGCGTCCTGCGCAGTTGTACGACCTGCTGCGCCTGCGTATCGCGGTCTTCGGCGTGGAACAGCAGTGCGTGTACCAGGACCTCGACGGGCTCGACCCCGGCGCGCAGCACCTGCTCGGCAGCCTGGGTCTGGCACAGCCTCGTCTTGTGGCGTATGCGCGCTGCCTGCCTCCTGGTCTCAAGGGCCCGGAGGCCTCGATTGGAAGGGTTGTGGTGGATGCAGACTTCCGTGGTTGCGGCCTCGGGCATGAGTTGATGCGCCGCGCACTGGCGCACTGTAGGCTGCTCTATCCTGGCGTGGCGGTACGGATCAGCGCGCAGGCACACCTGCAGCGCTTTTATGCAGGCCATGGCTTTACCGGCATCGGCGAGGTGTACCTCGAAGACGGTATCGCCCACCGCGTCATGCTGCGCCTGGACGGCGCTACCGGACGAGGGACATCTCCCGGGCAAAGACCTCTTCCATCTCGCGGCGAAACAGCACTGCGGGATCGTGAGGGATGACTGCCACGTCAGCCCAGGTCAAGGCGGCTCCGACTGGCACCGCACGCTTGAGTTCGATGCCATGCGCCAGGCCAAGCGGCAGACCGCCGATCGCTAGCGATGCGGAAGCGGGCATGAGCCTTCCATACACCGTGTAGCCGCCCTCTCCGTCGAGGCGCTCGCCCGGGCTCAGGTCGCGCTTGGCGGTGGCCACCACATCCCCATGCCAGGCAATCGGTGCTCCAGTTGGTTCGCGCCGCAGTCCCACCGAGGCAACACTGATCCCGAGTTCCAGCCCGATCAGATGGAAGGGCTTGTACATCGCGGTGTATTCACCGCTCGGGTCCGTGACGAGACCGTATTCCCTGAAGCAACGGCGCACATAGTCGCTGGCGCCCGCCAGCGTGACGTAGACGCCCCAGCGCAGGTCGCGAAACACCGGACGACCGTCACGCTCGAGGCTCGAGACCACCTCCACCTGCCCGCGCTGCGCGAGCGTGCCCCCTGCGCTTTGCGGCCGCAGGATCCGTGCAAGATCGTCGACGCCGCATGGAGGAAAGTGCAGGCCCGTGGCTGCGGGTTGCAGGCCTGTGGCGTTGGCCACCGCAGCCATCTCGATCGCCGATTTGGTGCCGTCGAGAAAGGAATTGAACATCTGCGGGTTCATACCGCCAGCCTTGGCATCGCTCGCGCTGATTCCATAGTGCGTCCAGACGGTGTCTGGGGTTGAGGCATGGTAGGCCGGCAAATACTTGGTGCCCTTGCCGGCGGCCACAACTTCGAAGCCTGCGGCCCGCGCCCAGTCGACCATCTCGCAGATCAAGGCAGGCTGATCGCCGTAAGCGAGCGAATACACGATACGGGCAGCGCTTGCCTTACGGGCAAGAAGCGGGCCCGCAAGTGCGTCGGCCTCCACGTTCACCATCACGATGTGCTTGCCATGCTTGCAGCAGGCAAGCACGTGTGCGATCCCTGCCGCAGGGTGCCCTGTGGCATCGATCACCAGGTCGAGCAACGGGTTGGCGATCACGCGGTCGACTTCGTCGGTCACGAAGGTCGTGCGCTTGACGCAGGCCGCCTCGAGCGACTGCGCGCCGTACTGTTCGTCTGGGAAGCCCGTGCGCCTGAGACTCGCGCGCGCCTGTTCGGGTCGCAGATCAACCACCGCCAGCAGATGAATGCCCGGCGTGGAGCGTGCCTGCGCAAGAAACATCGCCCCAAACTTGCCCGCACCGATCAGCGCGACGCGCAGGGGGTGGCCCTCGGCCTCGCGTTGGCAGAGCCTGCGATGAAGGTTCATCGAATCTCCGGGATTTCAGGGTTGGCCGAGACCGCCATCTCAAGCCGTGGCGACTTCACGCGCAACGGCTGGGTCGGCACTGGAAGCCCGCGCGGCGCTCGCGGCTTGCCCGGCGCTCGCGGCAGTCCACGAATTCGGTCCGTCGCCCCGACGCAAGGCTTCCTCGTCGATCTCATGGCCTGGCCAGGGCAGCGCCTTCAGGTCGCTGCGAAAGAGACAATCGTCGGACAAGGGACGCACCGGCGTGAAGTTGCGGTGGGCGATCCATGGTGGGCGCCTGGCCTTGCGGATATGGTTTGATACAGCGCACAGGCTGAGGTACACGATCACCCGGTTCCACGGACTCATGTTCGGAGGCGACCCGTGCACCAGGCAGCCATGGAACATCAGCATCGACCCCGGGGGGCCCTTGGGTGCCACGATGCCTCCCTGGCCCACCAGTTCGCCAACCTTGGCGTGATCCAGGGTCCAGAGCGGATAGCTCGTAGTGCTCAGATCGTGCGCCGCCGGGATCGCCCCGGCGCGATGCGATCCGGGGATGAAATAGAGCGGACCGTTGAACTCGTTCACCTCGTCGATGAAGATCGCCACGTTCATCGCGCGCGGCGCCGGCATTCCGTCGTCATTGCTCCACGTGCCAAAGTCCTGATGCCACTGCCAGACGTCCCCGTCGAAGGCCTGTTTGCCGTTGATCTTGAATTGATGCATGTAGACCGGCTCGCCAAGATACTGTTCAACCGGCTCCACCATCCGGGGGTGCCTGGCGAGCCGTGCAAAGACTTCACTGTAGGTGTGCGCCGCAAAGCTCGTTCTTGGCGTGACGCCATCCCTCTCCCGGATCACCTCAGGACGGAACTCGTCGTAGATCCGCGGCACCTCCTCGCGGAGTACCCGCATCTCTTCGGCCGAGAAGAGCGCCGGGAAGAACAGGTAGCCATCGCGTTCAAACTGCTCCAGTTGTCCGTCGGACAAGCGCATGGAGTTCTCCTTTCTCTGGTTCAGGCTGCTTCGGATGGGCCGCGCCTCAGCGCTTCGGGCTTGCTGCGATCCAGCGCTTCGGTCTGGCTGCGATCCAGCGCTTCGGCTGCGGCACCGTGAGCGCAGCGGTGTCGTACTTCCAGTTGCGCAACCATGGCTTCGCTCGCGCGATGGGTGTGCGTCTGGCTGAGTTGCC
>Ga0194118_10002650_pt1 | contig 22194 bp, 13 predicted proteins | sample TA2MahsurfametaG_2_FD_148662 | JGI IMG/M metagenome (GOLD analysis project Ga0194118, IMG submission 148662) | Freshwater microbial communities from Lake Tanganyika, Tanzania - TA2015013 Mahale N5 surface | ecosystem: Environmental > Aquatic > Freshwater > Lake | place: Tanzania: Lake...
GCATTTAATAAATTGCCTAAAATTATGATATGGACATCCGCACACGGTCGCAAAATAGATTTTGATGCACAGTTGTGGAAATTGTCGGATAGTACCTTGTGCAGAATAGAGAATGTGAATGAAAGCCACTGCACGGTTGTTAATGAAAACGGGGTATCTGTTCGCATACCGGTAGGTGTATTCAGGGACAATCGTTTAATGGCACAACAGGGTGATATCGTATTATCTGCTGAAATGTATAGCCATTGGATACTCAAATCGCACAGGGAGAAGGCCAATGGTGTTTTCAATTCTGTTTTTAATACGCACATGGCCACCATTTTAGATCATCCTGAAACGGTATTCAGCCGTGCCGAATATTTTTTTCTGAGACCGCATTGTTTTTTAGCTGTTCGGCAAGATGGTGGCCAAAAAGTGCATGTGTCACTGGGCAGTATGCTGGAAAGTTTCGTTTCAGGCAACCATATTTATTTTGATACATTCGGTGGTCATGAAAAAATCTACCTGATTCATATTGCCGGCTCATACCTTTCGGGTAGATACTCAGCATTATTTTGGTCTGCCGCCAGCCGTTCCGTGGTGTATTTTCCCACGGATTCCATGCCTGCTATTCCCCGTGGGTTTGGATATAATCACATGTTTCTGGAAAAACTGGCAAGGCAGGATGCTCACATCCGTATGGATTTTCAGGATAAGGCGCTGGAGAAATTGCAGACGGAGATTTCAGCCGCGGCAATCGATTGAGTTTTTCCTGTGAAAAATACTTTCATTTTTGTTAATTGTTTGAGTCTTTGCCATATATTCGCTTGGTTAAACCTTTAAAGTATAGTCATTATGAAACTTAAACACCGCATTGCCACCCAACACCTGCCTGTTTTCGCAAACCGCCTGCTGTCTGCATTTTCAGCAAAATCATTGCGGTTAGGGATAATGGGCCTTATGTGGCTTGTGTTGTCTGTGACGGGGGTGGGGGCGCAGACGCCGGAAAAGAGGGTTATGCAAGATTACCCAAAACTTTACAGCGATTTCAAAACCGAGGTGGGCGGGCAAAAGGCACATTACATTATTGCCATAGATATTTCAAGTTCCATGAAATCGATGGAGGCATCCGTTAAATCTAATCTCAAAAATTTTATTTCTGCATTGCCTGATGGAGATAAAATCACGTTGATTCAGATGGCGGACAAAGCAGAAACTAAAATAGTTAACCTAACCGATCATACCGAAATTAATAGCAATACACGCAGTGGAATAATTTCTTATATCGCTAATTTGAAGTTAAAAAATGATGGTGAAACAGGGGATGGTTCTGATGGATTTACCATGACAAAACTCATTACAGATGGACTTAAGAAACCAGGCTCATCGGCTGATATGAAGTATGTTTTTATTTTCTCTGATTTTGAATATTGGTCCGGTAAAAATAAATACAACAAAAATGCTGAGTCGTGGGCTTCTCTTAAAAGTAAACTTGTTAACGAATCCAGAGCCAAGGTTTTTGGTTTAATCATTAAGGAACCAACTAAGATTGGTGCCGTTTATGAGAGTGAATTGAAAGATATTTTCAAAGATTTCAGTAAAGTCTCATGCCCCGATGATCCAGCGATTTTAAATCAGTGGTTTAATACCAAGAAATCCGAAATTCTTTATGACCGTTTGGCTGAATATCTCACCAAAAAAATAGAGAACCAAAAAGATTCATTAATACTCAAGGCCTCCGGGTTAGGGAAAGAGTTGTCAATAACACCAAAATCCCCCGAATTATCAGTGGTTTTTACAGAAGCGGAATTGGATGCGAATTCTCTCTCCGAAGCGCAAAAAACAAGTGAAAGCAGACCCCTAATTGGTTCTTTCAGACCTAAACCCACGATTATTACCGTTAAAGCCAAATTGCGAGCTCCTAAGTACACCAACCCAAAGCACCCGGCTCACACGCCTTCCGACCCTTACAACGAAGTAGACAAACTCCTCGACCCGCAATTTTCGGAGTATAAAATCGAGGTATATCAGGGGAAACCATACTTACAATGGTATATTGGTTGGCCTTTGGTGGCGGTGTTGGTTTTTTGGATTTTGAGTATTCTCTACATGATTTTCATTAAAAAAGTAACCCGCACATGGAGTGTTCGAGGAACAATTAAGGAAAATAACGGGACAACAACCCCCATAAGAGGTGTTACTCCTATAAACCCCACATCATTTAGCATTGGCAGGAGTAATGCGAAAGGTAATTTTGATGTAAACATTGACGGAGTTGGATTTTGTTTCAAAATAGAAAGCCGTAAAAACATATCTTGCCTACCATTACCCGGCCTTAAATCCGGTTACTATATAGCAAACACAGGGACAGGCAATGCAGAATTGATTGACGCTTATAGAAAAACAACAGCACTTGGTAACAACAATTTCAAATTTCTTTCAAAACCCGGAGCATTTACACCTGTTACACTAAAAATCAGAGAAGGGAATAAAGAGTTTGAAATTAAAATTCAGTAAAAGCAAAACAAAAAAATTATAACATAAAAAAACAAAAAAAATGGCACAAGGAATTTTTATCGGAATAGGCGGTTCAGGGGTTAAATCACTCGCTAGATTAAAGGCCAAGATTTATGAGAGTTATACAGATAAAGAGTTATTTAACAAAGATAATAGCTTTATTTTTATTGATACAGATGTCAATGATATTGCTAAAATACAATCAGACTCAGATCTTATAAGAATGTATGGAGGCAGGCAAATTATTGACTTAAATGAGTTTATACCAATTGGAAGCACAAATCCATACAATGTTAGGCAGAATGCCATCACTAATAAAGATAAATCCGGCAGTCATTTAAAAACATGGATGATTCTACAAGGAGAAGGTAAATATACTCCGCTTCAAACTTCATTAACTGATGGTGCTGGTGCAATGAGAATGGATGGAAGAACAACAATTTTCAGATTTGCAGAGGGACACATTATACCAGCAATCGAGAGGGCTATTCAAAAAATGAAAGCAGTTCGACCCGATTTAGAAGGAGTAGATACTAAGGCTGTTGCCAATGCAGGAATTGCGCCAAATTTATGGCTTATCTCAGGGAGTAACGGTGGAACGGGTAGTTCGATGACTTTGGATATTCTTTTTATAATGGATAGACTTTACCAGAAATACCTTAAATCTGCTCCAACAATTCGTCTGGCATTGCTTACGCCCCAGCCCTATGTCAATTTGACACAAAATAAAGACCTTTCCCAATACCCATTAAATTCTTTTTCATTTATGTGGGAGTTGAATGCAATGAAAATGAATGCAGACAAAGAAGGGTTGATGTCGAAACTGTTTGTAAATCACTATTTTGACAAAGATGAGGATAAAAATTTAACTCCATTTGATCCTTATGCATATGTACTTGCCTTTGATATAGAAACTAATCTTGGTGCGTCGTTAGATATTTCGGACACCTTTGAAAATGTTGCAAAAGTTTTGTATCTATTATCTACAACTTCGGCTGGCGGATCTGTAAATAGTCACATGAGCAACAGATTAGCCGATACTACTATTGAGCCAAGTAGACCAACAGGTAAAGGTACACTACTTGATAATACAGAATGGAGCAAATCTATTGTTGCCACTGGTGGGAAAGCTATCGAAAAACCAAACGCAGATTTAAAGAATTATTTAAAAACAAGGTTTTTATACGATATTTTCGCTTATGGTATATTAGGGCCTGAATTTAATGAGGTACATAACGATGCTGAAAGAGCTCAAACAGTCAAAAAGATCATTAATGACAACATACTGTTATATCTAAACAATAGCCTTCAAGTTGACGAGAAGCCCAACCTAGAAAGGGATATTATATCTGCACTTAGCAATGTTACCATGTCGCCAGAACCGGCAAAAGGCACATTTGGCGGGTACAAAGAAGACGGGATTTTATCAATCTACAGTAATGCATTTTGTAATGGTATAGAAGAGGAGCTAACCCTTTTTGTTCAGTCTTTTGAAAAGCCGGGACTTTTGATAAACAGCAAAGAGAGTTATTTAAATGAAATAAAAGGTACTATCCGTAAAACACTGAATAATTTGGTTTGTGAATATGGATTGAATTATGTGAAAGGCCTGGTTTACAGCATCGATTTTGAATTGGAAAAAAATATTCTTCCAAACCTTGATAAAACAATCAGTGAAGAACACAGTGTAGATTTAGAAGTGTCTTTAAAAGATGAAATCGATAAGATATCATCAAGCAATAAAGGTTATGCAAGTTTGGTAGTTGCGTCTGAAAAATGGAAAGAGTTTAAACTCAATAAATTTAATATTCAATTGAAAGCTAAAATTCTTCTCTCCTTGTGTAAAGAAGGATATTTTGATACTTTGTTAAGTGCCAATGGAAATGCAAAAGGTTTAGGTCCGTTGATTACCAAATTTGTTGAGCGAAAAAACATCATAGAGACAGAATATTTGAATTTAGCAAAATCATTTCTGTCTAAAAGTAACGAAAACCCTTTTGTAACCTATTTCCCGCCTTTATCTGAGATGATTGGTGGTGCAGGTAGTCAATCCTGCTGGAAAAGAAACAGTGAATTTGAAAATCTTTATTCCAGTATGGTCTCCTTAAACAAAGACGAAAAGAATATCAAGGGAAGCGATATGATGGGTACGCCACCCGCACGAAGTAAAAAAAGCGGCAAAGACAAGTCGTTAGAACTTCATTTCGAAGAATTATTAAAATCAATGGGAGAGTACGATGGTTCATATTTTATTGATTTTGCCGAACAAAATGATTTTGATAGAGGAGCCAAGTCCGTTTTGAGTTTTATGAAATCTTTCGAAGAATATTTGGATAAACTGATAATACAGACAGAACCCGTTAACGACTGGTTGAATAAAAATGACTTGGGACAAATCTTTAAGCGCTTTGAAGATAGTAGTGATGACAATAAGAAAATAGCTACTTCATTTAAAGACAGATTTAATAATATTCCTGTTTTTTATCCAAGCGATGCTATTGTTTCATCAGTTTATTATATTTATTCATTTCCCAACGAACTTTTAGACCTTGCAAAATCAATTGGGTATGATCCTGATGATAAACAGAAATTTCATAATCCAACCACTAATACTAGTAAGTTAGAAGTGCTAGCTTTTGAAACCGGCCATTCATTTGATACGTATTCATATTTTAAAAATTACGCGAATACCTATCAGGAAAAACGAAAAGGAATATTAGCACTAGAGTATGGCTGTCACATACACAAAGGATTTGTTCATTTGGATTTGGATAGAGCTCTGGGCTTAATAGATAAAGACATTAAACCTAAATTGGTGGAAATAGCCTTTTATGATGCGGTATTAGAAAAGTTATCTGCTGAAAAACCTGAATTGTTTGAAATCTTAATAAAAACAAATTCAGCTATAACTCAAAGTGGGGTTTTAGGAAGACTTTCAGGCGCAAATTCTGCCAAGTTACCAATGGTAACAATTACACCAACACCTAATTCAAGTCAGATAAAAATTCTTAATCTGAAAAAAAATGATTCCAAACAATATGAATTTGCTACAATTGGTATGATTGATTACAATTTAGAAAATTTTGAATGTTTTTCGGAATTTGTAAGACTTTCTAAGTCTAAAAATGCGGACATTGAATCTTTAATTCAAAATCTGAGAGATGCTTTCAATATCAAAAAAGGTTCAATTAAAGGAGTTGTTTTTGATATGATTTCAACAAATAGTAATCAGTGGGTTGATTTAACTTTAACGAAACTTAAAGTAGAGGAAAATAAATTTAACGCCACAATGGATATGGATTTTATTAACAATGAATTTATTCCTCAGATTAATGGATTAATTAGTAATAACTTGTTTAAAAATTAATTTGTTAAATGGGTATTTTTATTGCATTAGGTGGTTCAGGCATCAAATCACTCGCACTTTCAAAAGCAAAGATTTACGCTGAATTTTCAGATAAATCTTTGTTTGAGCAGGAGAACAATTTTCTTGTTATAGATACACATACCACGATATATAATTTCCTGAGCTTAATTGTTTTTATAAATATAAGAACTAGAACACAATTGGTTCCTTAAAATTTAATAGGATGAAATTAAAACCAGTCTGGATTATAGACCTCACAGATCAAAAGGAGGTGGAGCAACAACTAAATGATTATGTGGCCTCTTATGGTGATGGCAAGAAATGGTTTCATTACAGTCGCTATTCCGAATTAGGGTTGAACAATGATTTTAGTGATTTAAAAACATTAACTGAAAAATACATTGAAATAGCGGATACTGTAGGAAGCTTGTTGTTAAAACCCAAAGCTGACCCATATAGTCCTTCATTATTAGACACGGAAATATTTAATGTCAATACCATTCAAAATGGTATTTCAAATCTCCCTACAATCAACTCGTTGGATGTATTTGTAGTTGGAGACTTAAAAAACCTTCAAACCCGTGCGCATTTTAACACATTGATTCATAAACTTAAACAGCTTAATCAAGATCCAATCAATAGTTGGATTGGTACCAATATAAGTTGCTACTATTACGGTCTTTTGTTGTTGCCGAAAAATTTAGATGTAAAGGGATTTTTATCGGAGGATGATAAGCAATTTTTAAATCAAACACATAATTTTCAGCAAGTTGACGGTGATTATTTGTACGATAACATCTTTTTATTTCAATCCGATATAGATGAGGAGAGTAAAAAAGAGTCCTTTGATTCTATGACTTTGGGTATTTTATCCATTTCTGCAACTGCATATTCTAATGACATAGGTAAGTATACTCAACAAAATAGAAATCAATTAATTTTCAATGCCAAAGCATCGGGTATTTTTTATGAAACAGAAGTTCATAAAGAACAGCAAGGTTTTATCTTATCTGATGTTTTGCTCAATGCCTTCAAGAACGAGAAAAGATCGCCTTTCTTTGAATTGAACAATATTGATTCGCAGGTAAGTAAATGTTCACTAGTTGAGAAAGGGTTGCTTCAACCCAATCAAATAAATGCTTCCCTTACTAAAGATAATAATATCATTGAGGATAACGAGCTTGAAAAAAACATCTTTAAAACCGATCATCCCTCTGTATCAAATTTTCTTAATCCTGCTGAATTATGGAATAAGTATTACAATGGCTTTGTGGTTAATTTAAAGAAAAACATCATTAACTCGGTGAAGCAAACCTTGTCATGGAAGTTAATAAAATATCAACAACAGGTTGAATTAAACACCACGCAATGGATAAGAGAGAACAGCGCATCATTGGAGAATCATGTGTTCTCTATATTCAATGAGAATGATCCGGCAGCAAATTGTTCTTTGCAACAACTTTTGGGGATAGCCAAGGGATTAGATAGTAAAATAAAAACCGAAGCTGAGCAATTTTCAGCAGGCAATAAAACATTAAATTCAACTTCATCCCCAAATTCGCGTTTTGCTGCTTTCCCCTTATCAGAAAAGTATCAAAAAGCTTTAGCTACTGCCAAAGCCATCTATGGTACCGACCAAAATGACAATATAGAAGAAAAAAATGCGCTGGAAACCCTTGAAACACATATCAGCAATCACCCGGTAATTTATTTGGCACAAGTTATTCGGGCAGTATTGATTGCGTTGTGTTTGATTTTCATTTCCATTCCTTTTTTCAAATTTTTGTGTACGGGAGAAAACCCTATCTTGAATTTTCCACTGCTTGGTAAATATCCTGTTATTGGTGGGGTAATAGCCGCTTGCATACCGCTTGCTATCTTTGTTTGGAAAAGCAGGCAATACACCAACCGACTAAAAAGTTATATCGAGCAGTATATAGCAGTTCTTTGGCACAAGACTAATAATGAAGCGTATCAATTTAATCAAATTAAAGTAACGGAGTGTTACGATCAGCTAATAAATTTCGCTGAGAATTGGTTGATTAAAGAAAAAATTGAAAAGAAATTAATCGGAGGACTTTTCTCGAATTTGCCCCGTGATTTCAATTTTAAATCAAGCAAATGGTTTCAACCTCTGTTGTCTAATCCAACAGAAGTTAAAGAGAATAAAACTAATGATGCAGCTTCCGTGCAACTTACATCAGGAACTTTTGATGGGGTAGCCTTAATTCCAGAAAATAAAATACCCAGTCCAAATGTAACATTGCCTACCGGTGAAAAGTTAATTTCGGAATTGTCATTGGATGATAAAATGGCGTTGATTCGAAAATTAATGAAAGAAGAAATAAAGGTGAATAAGGTTATCTCAGATCAATTAGATATTGTGGAACCTCCTTCTGTTTCTCTATTACTGTTGGATGTTTCCGGCAGTATGAGAGGTGATTCGTTTAATAAACTAGTTGATATTGTTGATCGCCTGAAGAAAACTTACCAAGATAAAATCAGGTGGATAGCATTCTCAACAGACGCTAAAACAGATGAAGAATGCAATAACGAAATACCAAAAGATTTTGGATTTACCTTCCTGGATAAAGCCCTTGAAAAGGTTAAAGAAATTAATTTTCCTTACGATAAAGTGATTTTGGTGAGTGATGGTGCACCAACCGATGAAGATGGTCGCTCTTTAAAAGGAAACGCGCTGCTGGAAATGACCAATAAAGCTAAATCAATCGGTAAACCGATAGATGTCATATTTATTGGAGAGAAGAATAGTAATGGCGAAAAATACATGCTCTCACTTGCCGCAGAAACGAATGGTATAGCTTTATCTGACACCATCGATGTACTGGAAGATAAAATGAAAAAGAATCTTTCAGTAAAATATCAACTTACAGATGCCGATAAAAAATTAACTTTTGACAAACTGCTCAAAATGGCGCATTTAGAAGCTTGTTCTGATGCATCATTTGAATTCTCTAAAAAGCAGTTGGCTCAGATGAATTATTCCATTGAAGAGATGATGACTACCTATATGGCCGCAGATGGATTAACTCCATTATTTAGAATGACAAGCCGATTCGACAATGTTAGGTCAACTAATTCCATCGTTCAAATCTTGTTTAAGTCCACAAAATCGGAAGAATTAAATGTTTCTGATAATTTGGTTAGAATGTTTGAAAAGTCTAAGGAAAATTCCGGCTTGTATGGAAATCATTTGCTTTATGATAATTCTTTAAATTCTATTGTAACCTGCGTTGGTCTTCAAAGCCTTCCATCAGGTTTAAGTACACTTAATCTTGCTTATATACCTGAAAATACTGATGCGAAAAACGACCTTGTATTTGAATATTTCAAGCAAGCCTACAATGATAGGGCCCCCCTTAATTTATTTGGAAAAGAACTTGAATTTAAATCTTAAATCATGACAGCGCTATTTTATATATTACTTACCGTAACAATCGCATTGCTTGTTACTTACATTGTGTCTTTGTTCATAAAAAAATGTGAAATTTTTTATATAAGCAGTGGAGGTATTGTTGGTTATTTTGGATCACTAAAGAAAAATAAGTTTACTGATAAGAATGAGTTTAAAGTTTCAAATAAAAGCTCGTTTTTTGAAGGCATAGCGGGCAATGTTGTTAATGACAACTCAGGTGCTGCTGTTCATCTAGTTAAAAGTTCTGATAGTCAATACTACAATATAGGTGATAAAAAAGGGCATGTAGATGCTAAGGGTGATATTTTTGACCTTGATAATATAGTAATTGCTCATTGCGATCCCATCGGTAAAAGGTGGGTTGGTTTATTTTCAAAAATTTTGCCGGGCATTATTTTATTGATTCTTGGTATAATTGCTTTTTTGTTTGATGGTTTTGGTTTGTTTAATAAATCTCAAACACTCATTTTTATTTACTTGGGTGTAGCTTATATTTTACTAGGCGTTATTATAGCCTATTTCACTTTTAAAACGGATGTTTATGTTGTCGACTCAAATGGCCAGATTACTCAGGAAAAACTAGGATATACAGTAGAGTTGCGCTTTAGCCAAAAGGAGCCCATTAATCAAATGACAAAAGCCGCAGCATGCCTCGCACTCTATGAAGAGGATGCAATTGCATTCGACAACGAAACCGGGGTGTTGCCCTCAGTCTCAGCTAAAGATCTAGCTTTCCCGGCTATGTTGGTTTATGTGATGTTCTTTGGTGTTTTCTCCTCATTTTTTCTAAACTACCAATTAAGTCCCGCGATAGGTACCATTCTCTCTTATTCCATCAGCATGGTTTTGGTTTATGCCGTGTTATGGTGGCTTTTACATATGATTAAAACGGATTTAGGAAATCAAAATCTTACCTTCATACCTTTATTGCAACTAATAAATAGAAATACTGGAATTTCGGGTTGGAATACTTTTTTAATACTTGTATCGGCAATTGGGATACTATTTACATTATTTGTGAATGTCGGAGCAGGGGGGTATGTCTTGTTTCCATTATTTTTAGTAGTATGCTTTGCTACAATTTACAATCAAGTTGTTTTCCCCGCGCAATCTTGGAAACTAAAAAGCGCCGTTGCCGATATCGTAAAACAGGATAATCAAACAAGACGGTCTGGAAATCAAGTAGTTGTTCCGCCCGCAAAACTTAAGGTCATAAAATATGAATGGGATTTAGCAAATATTAGCACTCTTAATACGGATGAAAAAATAATCATTGAAGCGCAATTTGATGTAGACCATTATGAAGGCCCAGCAACTATAAGAAATAATAATCCATTCTTTGGTTCCGAAACCGATCTTAGTGGTCAAAGTATTCCGAAATGGCGTAAAGTCTGGAATTTCGATAATTCGCAAAATCCACCTGTTCCAATTTCGATCAATTTTGAGGAATTTTTCAAAATGATTAATAAGGTTACTAATGAGAGCCCTAATCAAGGTCAAGATGTACTTATAAAAAAGATAATTGATTCCTGCAGAGACATAATAGTGAAATATAATTTGCCACATTATGAAATGTTCAATTTGATAACCAATTTTTGTCAGTATCAGATTAATTACAAACTTGATGGTGAAAGCACGAAAATTGGTCAGGATGTTCAAGAATATGTGCGATTTCCAATTGAATCCTTATTTGACCAAGAGGGTGATTGCGACTGCTATGCAGCTTTAGCTTTTAAAATATTTAAGAGTTTAAATTTAGGCCAGGACGATGTGAAATATGCTGTTGCAGATGTTGTTGGTGTTGGCAAACATGCTTTTCTGCTTGTTAAACAGGACGGTACATTACCTCTTGCTCCTAATGTTGAAACGCTTAATGTTCCCGGTTTAAGTGGTAAATATGCTTTTTGCGAAGCCACAACAAGGGGTTGGGAAATTGGAAGTAATTTAGGATTTAAACTTGATGATTTAAAAATTGTAGCCTAATGGATAATAGAAGGAAATGGATTTTATTGGGATTGGTTTCCTTTTCGTTTCTTTCTATTGTACTCACCTTCATCTTCAACCGTGAAGCCCCGCCGGTTTCAGCTCTCGAAATCCCCCAATCCACCAAAGATTTCTTTCGAAAACTAAGTGACCTGGGGCACGTGAAATTTGACTTTGTAGATAGCATAGACATTGGAGATTTTAATAATGACAATGATTATAGCAGTGATTTTACAGAACTGGGTGACGAAAATTTTATTGTGTATTACAGAAACGGTGGAAATGAAGAAAAAAGAGCTAAACAAACGCTGCACTATGCCAATGAAGCTATTCCTGAACTAGCTGCCTTCTTCGGTAAATATTATTATGCCAAAGATGCAAAAAAACGCAAATTGCCCATTTACCTGGCTGTGAGTGAAGATGACTTTTCCGCTATATCGAAAAAAATATGTGGTAAAAGTGTTGAGTGGGCAGCTGGATTAACCTATAATACCTATACTACCAACGGAGATAAAATGTGCATGGGCATTGTACTAAATTACAATGTACAGGATGGAGAGCCTAATGATCTTAAAAAAGTAGTGTTTCATGAAATGGCCCACTACAATCATTTTCAGTGTATGGATTTACTGAAGAAAAATAAATACCTAAACTGGGAAGTGGAAGGGTTGGCCAGCTTTTTCGCCAATGACTGGAATAAAACAATTCCTACTGGCACAGATATCACTGATTATTCCCTTCAGAAGGATCCGGCGAATTATGTAGATTCTTATTGGATGGGCTATCACGCTTTTGGTCTTGCAAGGGAGATAGGTCAACTCAGTGATATACTTCAAAAAAGCTATTCTGAAAGTCTTATGGAGGCCATACCACAGCAAGCAGGTTGTTCTATGTCTGCATACGATAACCAGTGGCGAGCCCATTGCAAGCGTGTTCTGAATTCCCAATAAATACGCTCAAATAAATCTTTTAAAAACATCCCCATGAAAAACATCTCCTTACGTCTCGTTACAGCGCTTTCTGTTTTGGTGTTCTTTTCCTGCAATACCGATATTCGTAAAATCAGGGAAGGCCGCAGCAATTATATTGATAAAGAGGTTACAGTTGAAGGGACCGTTTCTTCAGCCATTCCTTTGTCCGGAATTTTTGAACTTAAACAGGACAACGCCACTATTTATGTTCATACACAAAACGACCTCCCCAACAAAGATGAGAAAATTACGGTGAAAGGCATTGTGAAGGAGAAGAAGATAGAATACAACGGATTACAGCTAATCAACGAAGTTTATATTGAGGAAATCTCGCGTGAACATTAATGCATAAGCAACACCGTTCCGCAATCCCTATATCTTTACATTGAAATGAAACCCATAGCCGGCGTAGAGCTTTTTAACCGGCACCGGTGGACTTTGGTTATATATGTGGTCGTAGTTGAATGACAGCTGAATTTTTTCAGAAGCATTATAATTAATGCGCCCCAGCAAAAACCAACGCACAGAGGGATTGTTTGCCAGCGAAAAAGCATTGGCCTGTACAAAGGATTCTGCAATGATCTCGCAGTTTTTAAACAGTTTTTTGGCCACTTTTACGTAGCTGTTTATGCGCATTCTGTTTTGCTGTACGGGTGCAAAGCCGGAATAGCGGGCCGTGTCTTCCACGCCCTTATAATTCCAGTTTTCCATCTCATAAAAGCCCCCTAGCCCCGCATAAAAATCACCACTTTTTTTATCAAATAACTTCTGCCGCACATTCATGCCTGCCAGTTTTCGCTCCTGCATGCCCCATAAACCGTTCCACTGATACTGAATATAGGTCTCCATGCTTGTTTTGCGGGTATCCAGATCGCGGTAGCGTAGCTGAAAAAAGCCTTCGTTTTGTATAATTTCTTTTCCGGACAGGACGGTGTTGAGCTGCCCTACCAAAACCCCCGCATAGCTGTTTTTGGCTTTCTGGAGTAATTCAATGTAGCACTCGGCATCATTTATACTTTTTTTCTGTTTATCATGGCTGAAAGAGCCTGAAATGAGCAAATAGCGGTTTTTTGCCATAGAGTCCTGCAGTTCGCTGTCTACATTCAGAATCTGTCCCTGAAGAGAATGAATGGAAAGGGATAGCGACAGTGACAATACAAACTGCCATTTGGTGCTGTTTAGGGTAAACATGGTGCAATTATAGTGCGTTGCCGGCAAATATCGCAGAGGCCGGCGGGGGCAGCACACAATAGCAATACTTGAAGTTACAGGTTGAAATATGACCCAAGACAGAGACATTCTTACGATGGAAAACTGTAAATACTAATTTTAGCGCAACAATAGTTATCCACATTTTTAAAAATTTTCAGCCGATGAATGCTGATGTGTGAATTTTAACCGAAATCATTGAAAAGCAACGTATAATTCATTTACAAGGCTGCTTATCGGATATTATTGTGGTTTTTAAGCTTGATGAATTGTGGATAATGGTTCCTAAAGTACAAAATATTTTAAGACAATGCAAACACAATTATTTTTTCTATGTTTTTTTTGAGGCACAATTAAAACACACACGTATGGAACATTTAAACCTATTGACGACTACCGTCATCAAGCCGGACAACTACGTAGCATTTACGTTTTTCATCGGCACCATGGCCATGATGGCCGCTTCTGTTTTCTTCTTCTTTGAATTGAACAACACTTCCAAAGAATGGAGAACTTCTGTCCTGGTTTCGGGTATCATTACCTTTATCGCAGCTGTGCACTACTATTACATGCGCGGCTACAACCTGGAAACCAACGGACAATCACCTGTGTTTTTCCGTTATGTGGACTGGTTACTGACTGTACCTTTGATGTGCGTAGAATTCTACCTCATCACCAAAAAGGCCGGTGCCAAAGTAGGTCTGCTGTGGAAACTTATTTTCGCCTCTGTAATCATGCTGGTTACCGGCTATTGGGGTGAAGCGGTTGCCAAAAATCAGGCCGCTTTCTGGGGTCTGCTTTCAGGTCTGGCTTACTTCTGGATTGTTTGGATGGTATGGAAAGGCGAAGTTGCTCAGCTGTCAAAAGCCAGCAGCCCTGCCGTTCAGAAAGCCATTGATTCTCTGTTGAAGTTTGTTGTTATCGGCTGGGGTATTTATCCCCTGGGTTACCTCATTGGTACTGCCGATGGCCAGTGGTACGAGTTCTGCAAGAGCTGGAACTTGAACATGGACATCATTTACAACATCGGTGATGCTGTGAACAAAATCGGTTTTGGTCTGGTTGTTTATGCCCTGAGCAGAAGCGAAGACTAATAATAAATTGTATTTTAACAAAAGGGGTTCTGAGCTTTTCAAGAACCCCTTTTTTTTAACCCACCATGGCACAAACCCAACCCATCGCATGTAATTACCTGTTTGCCGGTGCCGGAGCATCTGCCACATTGTTGCTTATGCAACTGGAGAAAACAGGAATGCTCTCTGGAAGCAAGGTTGTGGTGGTAGATTCTGATTTTACATCACTCAGCCGCAAAACCTTTTGTTTTTGGGCGAAGTCCGATGATTCGATGGTTAAGGATTGCCGCAAACTCATACAAAAGAGCTGGAATCATCTAAGAATTGACAGAGGCGAAACCAAATCGCTCAAACCACTTGAATACCATTGCATTCCCGGACTAAATATGCAGAATGAAATGCTTGCCCTCACTTCCCGCAATGAATGTGTGAGGTTGGAATCTTCTGTAATTTCAATGGTTCCTGACGGCAATGGAGTTCTCGTTACCACAACAGCCGGCGTTTACCGCGCAGCCCATGTATACGACAGCCGTCCGGCCGGTTTTATGTCGCCAAAACCCAATGAATCCGCGCTTTTTCAATCTTTTATCGGGTATGTAATAGAGCCCGAGAAACCTGTTTTGAATACCTCTGCGGCAGATATGATGGATTTTGGTGTAGAGCAGCATGGAGCCACCCAGTTTATGTACGTACTTCCCATGGCCGCAGATAAGGTGCTTGTGGAACTTACACGATTTGGAACAACAACCATCTTGGAAGCAGAAGCAAGGCTGGTGCTATTGGATTATATTCAAAAACATTTTGGTAATGCCCGTATTGTCGAAACAGAAACAGGCTGTATTCCTATGTGTTCCGCACCGCTTCGGGTGGGTGAATTAAGCAATGTGACCCGTTTGGGGGGAAGGGCAGGAGCCATTAAGCCTGGTACCGGTTATGCATTTAAAAATATGTATAATCAGGCAGTCGAAATAGTTGCTGCAGTTAAAAACGGACGTCATAGTAAACCGATTTCGGCACCACCCCGTTTTAGGTTTTACGACCGCCTGTTGCTCTGGATTCTGAGTCACTGTCCTGAGTGGGGTAAGCCCATCTTTCAGCAGTTATTCAGAAGAAACGCAACCCCGCAAATACTACGCTTTCTCGATGAAAAAACCACATGGCTGCAAGATGTCAGAATTCTGTTAAGTCTCCCATTCAAGCCGTTTTTAGTTGCACTCAGGCAGGAACTTCACCATAATCCGCCATCCATATCCAAGCCTGTATTGCTTTGTGCCACCGCCATGCTATTATGGCTTGTATATTCTGTTTTCCCTTCTGCATACATGCCACTGCAGTGGTTCCTCTTGTCTGCGGGACTGCTGGCCATCGGTATTCCGCACGGAGCGGTGGATCATCTGCTCGAAACGGGTAAGATTCAAGGAAAACCTGCCTCCGGGTTTGTAATGAAATACCTTGGAATTATGTTTTTGTATCTCATTTTATGGCAATGGTTTCCGATTGCGGCCTTTTCCATTTTTCTGCTTTATTCGGCCTTCCATTTCGGACAATCCGATATACAGGAATGGAAGATTAGCCATTTCCCCAATCTGAAATCGTTTTTCTGGGGAGTGCTTATTCTATCGGTTATTCTGTTTTCTCATAGTTCGGAAGTGAAACCGATTTTAGGGGGAATGAAAATATTCATCAATGGATTTCCAGGAATAGGTTTCGCTTATTTTGCCGCATTTTTAGCCCTGCTTTGGGGCCTGTTTGAGAAAAAAATAGCCGTTATATGGAGCGTGATTATGCTTACAATCGGTATGTTTTTACCTGTTCTTTCGGCATTCGGTCTATATTTTATTGGGCAACACAGCTTAAACGGTTGGTCTCATTTAAGAGTAGGCATGCAGGCCGGCAATAAATCGCTCTTTATGAAAGCACTTCCATTTACGTTTGGTGCTGCAATATTGTTGCTCGCTCTTTTTTGGATGGCCAAGGCCAACCTTTTACCGTGGTCCGGTGACCAATCGCTATCCCTGTTTTTTTTGTTTCTGGCCTGTATCAGCATGCCACATGTATGGGCTATGCACCGTTTTTACCGCCGAATGGGCTAAGAATAAGTTTATTTTCATATGATTAAATGAAATTAACCCGGGGTTATCGTTTATGTAATTGAAATTCCGTATATTCGTTTAAATCTTATAAATAACCCGAGTTTGATGAATTTTATAAAAAATATTATAGGATTTGTTGCGCTACTCGTTATTTTGTTTTTCCCCAACAAATCCAGTTCGCAGCAGGCTGTAACTTCACCCCAGATAACCGTTATACATAGTGCGGGTGAGGCGTAGAAAAATTGTCCCATGTCAGTTTATATAAACGGCGAAAAAAAGTACATCCTACAGGATGCCTAATTCATAATGTTTTCGGTAAAAGAGGGAGAAAATACGGTTTTTGCCGCCTTGAATAAGAAAAAGAAAATCAAGGATAAAATGAAAGAATCATCTTAGAGTAGCAAGGCGTTTCCGTCCGGGGCGTACTTCGTTTTACTGGCAGTTACGGATCCCAAAAGCCACAGTATCAAATTTTCCCCTATTTTTTGAGAGTGGTGCAAAGAAACTGATGCAGGAGTGCAGTCCGATTTTCTCCAAACCCTAACAAACTGATTATTGGTTTTTTATATTTCAACGCAATGTATATTTTTGACGCCAATGAAATCTATCATGAGAACGCTTCTGCTCAATTTAGTTTGTTTACTTTTTATTGTTCCGGCACTCAATGCCCAGACCTCCGAAGACTGGCTCAGGCATGCGGCTACCTATGACTCTTATGGCAGAGACAATGGAAATGACCCCGAGTCATTACAGCAGGCATTAGATTATTGTGATTCAGTTATAAAGGATAAGAAAGCCACAGAAAATCACAAATCAAGGGCTTCGCGTTTGAAAAACCGCATTCTGATTACCCTAAAAACCTGTGAAAATAATCTCAATTTTAAAATTGAGTTTTACCAGTTTTTTCTCGGTATACCTGCAGCATTTGCATCAAATAGCCATCCCGATGAGCATGCATTGGGTATTGCCTGTAGGAAAGTACTGGATTATTCCTATCCCGGCTATGGGTCGGTGAGTATAAAAGACCTGAACATACATACCATATTGCTCAATGGTAACTGTGATGATTCTCTGGCAGAAACGACCTTGCAGATTTTGGCTGCAAACACCAAGCATGTGTTGATTTCCAAACAAGATATATATGATATTTTAGGTAAGCATACAGATTCTCTCTATTTGGGCAATAAGGATACCGCCCTACTGAATAGCATTTGCAGTAGTTTAGGTGTAGATAGGTTGGGGTTTTATCTAATAAACAGAATTGACTCTGTAGACAACCTAAGGTTTGCCGCGGTATCATTTCAGGTTTACAGTCCGAAATCCGGGATGGGTTCTCTTTCCTATGCAGACGCATTCGGCACAGATAAGCGAAATGGACAGTTGCACATAATACTATATCTGCTTTTGAGTTCTATGATACTCATTACCCTGATTGCAGTTTGCGAGGAGTTGTTTGATCGGTGGAAAAGCAAAACCTGGCACCTGGTTACCCTTTCCTCCTTTTTTAGTATTTTGTGGTTAAAAATAAAACTGGTAGCCGCAAGTCAGTTTTTACCTACCATACTTTCTTTTTTAATTGTAACGTTTATTCAGCCTTTGGCGCCCGAAATGTCTACACATTTCCGCGAGTCTGAATCGTTGATTTGGGTTATTGCCCTTACACTGTCAATGAGTTTGGCCCCCACCTTAATCAACCTTCTCATCATTAACCGATTGGACCTTGATGGTTTTCATACACCGCGGGGTTATCAGAACTTTGCCAATGCTTCGGTGTATGGTTCCTATTTTACCTTATTTTATTTTTATTCAATCAAGTATGAACATATCGCACAAACGCAGCATTTGATCCTCATAGGAGTAACTTTTTTGGTTGGACTTATTTTGGGAGAATCTATATTTCTCATTCTCAACAAAAAATCACGGAAACCACTTTTTTATTCTGGTATATTAGGGGTTACGCTTACGCTGCTGCTGCTGGTAGCCATCAATCTCATTATTCTTGCCAATTTTAAAACACAGGGTTTTGTATGGTCCATCGGAATCAGCGCTATTACTGCTGCAGGATTTTTTTATGCAATGGGCATTGTGAAGGACCGCCTGAAAAGAATAGAAGCTCTTGACAAAACCATAAAACCTGAGAGCATTGTTTATGTTGACGAAGTCGTAAAAACCGCAGGAATAGACTGGGTTAGTAGTGTCTTGAAGCCCCAGAATACTCAAAAGATCCCCATTTTCCTTATTTCCGGACCTATGGGCGTAGGCAAAACAGCCATTCTGCACAAACTTCTTGAGCCACGATGGAGGGAGCAATATGGAATCATAAACCGCGGTGGTGGCTATCTACAGAGTAAAAACTGGTATTATGGTGACTGCAATGAGACACAAGAGTCCAATGAAATGTCATTTGAGCCTTTTGTAGAGGCATTTGGTAGTATACTGGGTATAGACAAAATGGAAGACAGGGGCAATGTCCTTGGCGCTGGTATGGAATCCATTCTAAAGAAAACGGCGGGTACCCTGAATGAGGCGGCTGCAGAAATTCTTACTCACAAGAAGCGCGATGATATGCGTTCAATTTCTGAATACTGCAATGCGATTGCTGAAGAGTTGGAGAAACGAAATGAGCCCACTGTCTTCATCTTGGAAGATTTGCATTGGATTGATATAGAAAGCAGGAATTTTCTGACCAGATTTTTAAAAATTGTATCTATGGGCAAGCATTTTCCGAACGTGGCCAATAATTTAAAGATAATTTTCACTATAAGAAGTGGTCAAAACATGGGGCATCGTGGTCTTTCGGAGGATGAAATAGCAGCACTTTTGGGTGAATGGGATGAGCAGTTTGAAATTGTCAAGGTATCCGAAAGAGACTTGTTTAATTTCAAGGATTTTGTGGTTAAGTTTGGTAACAAAAATCCGAAATTCAAGCTCTCGGATGCATCGATGAATCTAATCAACGATCTCTTGAATCAGCGAGATACGGATTGGAAAAACAAAAAGGACAAGGACCAGGCGGTCTCGGGACTCACGCCATTGTATATTGTTAAATTGCTTTCTAAATGGATGGAAGAAGGCACCCTCACACCGGTTGTGGGTGGATTGGTGCTCACCCGCCAGATTACAGTCGATGATTTGCCCAATAGCGAGGAAATTGATAAGTTTTATCATACTATATTTGATAAGATTCCCTCCACTGCTGGCATGGATTCGGCACGTTGGGTGCGCATTCTGGAAAGTGCCGCAATTATTGGCCATAAGTTCGATGCCAGTATCCTGGCCTCGGTATGGGGGTTAGATTTATTACAATTGCTGGATTTTCTCGAAAGAATGGAGGTGATGGAACTGGTGCAGGATGTGCCGGGTCAAGACAATATTTACCGTTTTCACAATCCAAGGGTTTCTTCCGCGCTTAAGTCATATTTTGGTAAGAGAAGCATCAGCGAAGAAAAGCAAATTGTGATGGAATACAACAAACGGTGGCTTAATGTGCAGTTTACTTCTCTTTATCCCTGTTCATATATGGATATTGAGCGACTTAATATTATTGCCAGAAGGTTGTTTTCCCTCAGAAATCTCGAGGCGTATTCATCCCATTTTAAGAAAGTATGGCTGATTTTGAGTTTGCGCTATTGCCTTAAGGAGGAGTTTGAAAAAATGGATATGCTGATGTTTAAAAGTCAGGATTCTGCCAACGATAATTTTCTTAGGTCCATTCAGGCCTACCGAGAATTTATTGAGAGCGAGATGTCGCATGACTTTATTGGAGTGCCTGAGGATAATCCACAGGCTAATAGTTTGAACTGGTATATGCTCACGTTTAATAAAATCGTATCAGGCGAGATGGAAACTGAAGAGTTTAAGGCCTGTCTGAATGAGTTTAGTCTCACTGCTGAACCCATATTTATCGAATTTCTTGTAAGATTGATTGATGCCAATAAGCATTTTATTCAAACCATGAATTCGGAAATTATTGAATTCCTTGATAAGATACTTGTTCTCAAAAACACACTGGATTCCGATTTTATTATGCTGGTAAAGATGTTGAGACTGAAATTACTCGCCAGTGCCTATTGTACTGATGATTATGAGGATGCAGAGTTACTTGAAGAACTTTATAGGTTGAAAAGTGAATTTAACGAAAAAACGTCCAGGTTTATTCGCTACGAATTCCATCACTTGAAAAGTGATCTTTTTGAAAATATGGATGATTCACCGGGCCAAGTTGCGTCTTTTAAAGATGCAATTGCAGACTTGAGAAGCGAAGATAAAATTAACCGCAACTGGGTGAACTACATACTTGAGGACAGTAACAATTATATATTTGACGATCTGGAAATAGATTTCGAAAAAATCTTCCATGAAATTTCTTATTTCCTTCAAATGCGTGGTTATTTGGAGGAAATAAACGAATTGCATGTCTCTTTCAGAGAAGCCTATTTCAAGATGAGGGTTTCTGACAGATATGCCAAAGATTTGTCTGCAGATCAAATTGAGAAAATCAAGGATGAACTTCTCGATTTTATTAAACAGATTGAAACAGACAAACACATATCGCATAGGCTTAAACTCACTTACAAAGCCCGCCTTCTTTTTCAGATTCAACAATATAAAGCCCACTATTTCTTCAAGAACAGCGATTCAATAAAGCCGGAAGAATATGAAAAGTCTCTTCAGGTCACCAATGAGTTAATAGCCTTGTATAAGGAACTGAATGATAATCCTTCTCTCGAGGTAATATTGGATTCAAAAGCCAAGATCCTTCGAAAACTGAAAAAATATGATGAAGCGGTAGCGGTGCACATCAAATCTTTAAAACTGGTTGAACAACTTAAAAATCTTGAGCCCTACAAAAAAGGACTTTCACATTATCATTATGCGTTAACATTAAAAGAACAGGGAAGCCTGCAGACTGCTTCAGAACAGCTGCTGAAGAGTATGAATTACTGGTCTGACAATGCCAAGGGTAAGATTAGGAAAAGAATAACTGAGATGCAAATACTGGAGTGTGTGCTTGATGGAAATCTAAAACCGGCAGATTTTTTTGAAGTGCCTCTGGTTCAGATATATAATGGACTTGAAGCACTGCTTGATAATCCATTATTGTTGAAAAACTTATACGATCCGGATAAGTTAAAACTTAAACTTACCAACCTAAAAGCCCTTTTACAGGCATGATAGTCTACGCCAGTTTTTGACGGTTTTCTTTAATCTGTCAACATTGACAAAACAGCCCGCATGGCATCGTGCGGGCTGAACTTTGTTTGGCTGAAAGGGAAATGTATAGCCCCCGGAAAGCCCGAACTATTCACTGCCAGTTTAACAATTAAATCAATAAACCTATAATCTATGTGCGAACTACTTGCCCTTCATTTCAACCAAAATATTCATCCCCATTTTTCATTGCGGGGGTTTCAGCAACGTGCCCAAACACATCGACACGGTTGGGGTCTGGCATGGTTTCCTGATGGTGAAGCCCAAATTATCAAGGAAGCCCGCAGCGCTTTACATAGCAGCCTGTTTGAGGCCGTTTATGACGGTTCGTGGGTGAAAAGTAAAAACATCATCT
>Ga0194118_10002657_pt1 | contig 22136 bp, 22 predicted proteins | sample TA2MahsurfametaG_2_FD_148662 | JGI IMG/M metagenome (GOLD analysis project Ga0194118, IMG submission 148662) | Freshwater microbial communities from Lake Tanganyika, Tanzania - TA2015013 Mahale N5 surface | ecosystem: Environmental > Aquatic > Freshwater > Lake | place: Tanzania: Lake...
GCAGCCGCGACATATCAAATTTTTTGATGATTTTCCAAGATCGACGCTTGAAAAAATTGCAAAAGTTCAGTTACGCGAAATGATTGCTCAAGAGGCTCAACTTAGCTCGTCAACGAAGTCCTAGGGCATCAAGGCTCCCTAAGGCCCGAACAATCCAAGAGGCACTGAACGCTCCCTAAGGCACGATGCGTTCGCGTCGAAATGCACTGAGCAGATCGATAAACATTTGCTCACTATCGATCACCTGATGGAAACCATATTGCCTTGCCTTGATGGTCGATGTCATAACATCCCAGTCCGAGCCAAACACATAGTCTCCAAAAGGCCACGCAACAAGATCTTCAAAGTCAATGGTTTGTAATTGATAGCGTTCTTGAAGCCTTTGCCACCTGGCCTTCAAAGCCGGCATTTGCTGGCTTAAATGGATCGTTTGGGGTTGATCCCAAGGCATCTCGAAAACCTTCGCTATGCTCGGCCATATGTTGCACCAGCGGAAATAGTCACCGTTGGTGATGTTGAATGCCTCATTCGATGCTCGCTTCTCGAGCGCAGCCCAAAGCGCGGCTTCGGCGAAATGGGCCGAATCGGTGGCCTGATAGATCGATGTCCAAGCGCCGTGCTTCCCAGGAAATCGAAGGGGTAGTCCAAGATCTTTGCAAAGTGCTGCGTATACCGCAATCACCGGAATAATGCTCATGGCGGTCCCTGGGGCAAAGCCGCATAGCGTCTGAGGGCGCAACTCAACCCAGTCCCATGTTCTTGCGGCAAGCGAGTCGTCGTGCAACGCCCTTGACTGAAAATCTTTCAGCCAATCGATCTGATCAAAATAATAGTTGGGTGGGATATGCCGCGGATCTGATTCACGAGCAGGTGTTTTGATGGGACCAAGATGAACGCCGTAGTATTTCGTCCCAGTAACAAGAACAACCCGCTTTAAGCTTGCATGATATGTCGCGACCGCACTGACCGAATTCACAAGCATGTCACGATTCACATCGATATTACTTGCATAGCTAGAAGCAGGACCTTGGCTGGCTTGAAACGCTGCGTAAAAAACATGGGTGATTCCCTCAAGCGAACCAATGACTTGATCGCACTGCCTGCGATCGAGCACATCAAGCGCCAAATACCGAACGCTTTGTCGATCCGTGCCCTTACGGCGGGAAATGCCGATCACTTCCCAGTTTGGGTCTTTCTCAAGCCTTTCGACGATATAGCGTCCGATGACCCCTAGTGCTCCAATCACAACTGCCTTATATGCCATCACAATTCCTTCTCAGTCGACGTAGCTCGCTTGAGCTGTTCCGCTCGAGCCTGGGCGAAACGAGCATGTTGACCACGAGCCAAAGCCTGATTATCCTGGATGAACAAACTATCCATTGTTTTGAAAAGGGAGATGGTTTATGCAGGCAAGCAATCACGATTCGGGTGCAGCTTCGCGATTGCCGATCCGTTTTCCGATTGCCAATATGCGCGCTGTGTTTAAGCCTCAAGACGTTGAGCGAAAGCTTCAGCGGCTGCGTGATTCCGGATCGCTTAAAGAGCGCGAGACCTTAGCCAATACCTACGAGCGGATGCTTGAAACAGGACCTGAGCGCTTCTCAGTCAAGCCCTCAGGGCTCCCGGTGATGGACGAACTCTACGAAAGTCTGCCAAACTTTAAGTTGGCGCTCGACGAAGTAAAGCGTCACCTTGCCTTGAGCCAGGACTGTAGCGATAGCTTGCAAATGACGCCCATGTTGCTGCTGGGTCCGCCCGGTGTTGGGAAAACCCATTTCGCGCGACAAATGGCTGAGTTGCTCGGCACGGGTATGAATCTTGTACCGATGAGTTCGATGACGGCCGGATGGTTGCTTTCGGGGTCTTCATCGCAATGGAAAGGTTCACGGCCAGGAAAGGTCTTTGAGGCATTGGTCGAGGGGCAGTTCGCCAACCCGGTGATTGTGGTTGATGAAATCGACAAGGCTGCCACCGAAGCTCAATATGATCCGCTCGGTGCCCTGTACAGTTTATTAGAACATGACAGTGCGCAACATTTTGTCGATGAGTTTGCCGAGGTGCCGATCGATGCAAGCGGTGTGATTTGGGTGACCACTGCGAATCATGAGCGTGCGATTCCAGAACCTATTCTTAATCGCATGAATGTGTTTCAGATTGACGCGCCAGATGCTGATGCCGCGCGAAGAATCGCCTCCCGTATGTATCAACAAATTCGACGTGAGCACGCCTGGGGAGCTTTCTTTGACGATGAGCCTAGCGATGAAGCGCTTGATGCGCTTCAAGAGCTTGCGCCTCGCGAGATGCGAAGGGCCTGGATGACAGGGTTTGGCAATGCTCGACTGCGCGCTAGTGACCAGGTCAAGCTTTGCGATTTGCCTCAGCAGGCACCCTTGCGTCGTCGTGCCGGGTTTTTATCCTGAACGAGTTTTCCGAAAGGCGCTGATTTCTTTATCAGCGGCCTGTTTTGCGCTTGGGGCTTATCGCCCAACGCTTGCGCAGTGCGCTCCCGCGCTTGCTTTACCAGACCCCGCGGCAATTAAGGGGGCCTCAAAACGTAAATCGATTGCTGCAGACTGCTTGAAATCCCAGGCAATGAATAGTGCGAGCAAAAGCCAGAAAAGTAGGGCGCTTTTATGTTTAGAATCCATAGCGCTCTCGAAGTCTTATGCCAATAAGCGTTCCGCAAAATGCAATGCAAAGCCAAATCCAGCCATGAAGACTACCGGTCGATATGCCGCTTAACATGGCGCCTACGTTACAACCAAAGGCCAGTCTCGAGCTATAGCCCATGATCAATCCCGCCAGCAAAGCAATGGCCCATTGTTTGGCGCTTAGACTTTGAGATTGCTGAGTCGATGCCTTGACATCCTTTCTTTGCTTCCATTGCTGTATCAAGTAGGCGCCTGCAAGAATCCCGATATTGGTCATGGATGTGACATCGAGTAGCACGCTTTCACGAAGTCGCTCTTGGTGTTGTGCTGCGCCCCAAAAGCTGTTCTGGCTCGGATCGAAAAGCGAACTTGCAGTCGCGAGTTTGGCTGCCCAAAGTCCAAAGCCATAAACCACGCCCCATGCCTGACCTGCAAGTATGAGATTAATGCTTGCGAAGATTGCCAGTCCAACGGCACCGTAGACCCAGTTCGCCTTAATCCAGGTTCTACTTGGTCCAACATAAAGTCTGACCATCAATAGTAAAAATATCAAGAACGAAGCAGTTAGGGCAAAGCTGAAGCCGGCATCAAAGTGATCGAGTAGCAAGATCGGTGACATACTGCCAAGGCTTAGCCAAAAGGGTAGGTGCACCGAGCCGAGAAAGCTTCCCAAAGCAAATAAGGGTAGGATGCCGATGTTGAGTGCGTAGCCCATCCCGGCTTTGTAAAGCGTCCCCGAGCCGCAACCATCAGCGATTTGCATGCTGGCACCAAACACAAAAGCACCAACAAGCAGACTCACGCCGATGGGGCCAGCAGCGCTTTGCAACTCCTCAAATTGCGAAAGCAAAGGCAGTGCCATGGCGCTTGCCAAGAGCAGCAAAAGAGCCTGTCCAAATACCCCTCGTGGGTCTCTTGCACGTACTAGTTCGCGCCAACCCGTGGTGAATCCGAAGCGGGCAGCGGCAAGGCAGCTACCAAGACCAATGCCGACAAGAAATAGAACAGCCTGGCGAATAGATACAAAAGCTGCAACAGCCAAAAAAAAGACGCTACAAATCGCAGGCAGCGCAAGACCTCTTAAACTAGCCATGGCTTTGCGCTGGAATGTGCTTGTAGGTTCCGTCCATTGTTGGGTCAAGCTTGCGATCAAAAGTGCTTGTCAGCCCATAACTTTGCGTCAATCAGCAAAGCCTTAAGGCGGTTTGGCACATGGTCCATAGGAAGTGCTTCGGTTTGCTGGGTCCATTCAACCATCGATCCCGGATAGAGCATAACCTGCTTTTGTCCCAGGACCTCCGACAAAGCGAACCAATTCGTGGCTGCCCAGTGGCCTGTATTGCAGAACGATATAACCTGTGTTGTTGCCTGGATACCACTGCCCGCCAGGATGCTTTTTGCCTGTTGGTCGCTACCAAAGCGCGCACTGCCTTCGGCAAACCAGCGATCATGTTCGATATTGGAGGCGCCTTTTAGGGTGCCAGCCTGAAGGGCAGCACCATGACGCGTCTCGCCCAGGAAAAAGGCTGCGGGTCTAGCGTCAATGAGCTTTGCCTGCGGGTTTCCAATCAAGGCCAAAACTTCGTCGCGTCCAGCTAACATCGATCGATTAATGCTTGGAACATACTGACTTTTCGCTACGCTATGGGTGCCAGGATCAGTTGGGAATTCGGCCTGATTCCACGACTTCATGCCTCCATTGAGCAGGGAAAGACGCTCAAGACCAAGTACTTTTAAGGTCCAATAAACCCTTGCAGCGGATCCGAAATCGGTTGGATCATCACCATGCGATGTCACCACAATGTGGTGCGCTGCTGTAAGACCTAAGGATTGCACGAGCGCCGTGAGCTTCTCAATACTGGGCAGTTCACCGGGATTGCTCGCAGGGCCTCTCCATGTGCCGTAGGGCGCATTCAAAGCGCCTGGTATGTGTGCCGTGAAGTAGGCTTGGGGGGAACGAATATCAATAATCCGAAGCAGGGGTTGTTCGAGTTGCTTATTCAACTCGTCTGCACTGATCAAAGGCTTGACTGAGACTTTAGTCAAGCCTGATGCGGGCTCGCGTTGCTGAGCACTTGCATCTCGTTGCTGAGCACTTGCAGCCAGGACGAATAGGCTTGGCAATATGAATAGCAGAACTTTCGCAAACTGCCTCGACAGCTGATGAAGCCATACCCTTGGATGATGGCTGGGCTGCTTGATGTGATGTGGGCTTTGTGGCGTTCCCATGTAGTGTGTCCTTGATCGTAGTCACTTGGCGTGCGAATCATCGACGTCTATGCCATGCGAGCCCTGTTCTTTTTGAGATATGCATATGAAACTTCGGCATAAGCGGCGCGAGTCGAGCTTCGCATGCCGGCTATAAGGCGCCACTCATCGGCAAATGGATTGCTTGTTTCATTTACTGAAACTTTGGCTTCCCAGTCGCTATTCTTAGGGCTCACACTCTTCTCCTATCAACCATCCCGGACAGCAAGCCAGCGATCCAGGCCAGGCAGGCCAGGAAGCGCTGTTGCGCGAAGGCAAGCACTACAAATGAATAAAGGAGACTGCAAATGCTTAAGCCAATTCACGATCAAGGAGATGCACTTTTGCCGACGTCGACGGCAAGCCTGAGCGCCTCATTAAATCCCCAAGCAGCTACCAGGGCTCGGTCGACCAGGCGAAAGCTCTTAAAGCTTTCTGCGTCGGTGATTGGTGCTTCTTCACTTGCCGCACCTTTTGTTTCGCGAGCGCAGAATAAGCCGATCAAAATCGGTATGCCCACTATTCTTTCGGGCCGTGTTGCCATGCTCGGGATCAGTTCAAGCAACGCGGCGAAAATGGAGGTGGAAAAGTTCAACGCTGCTGGCGGTCTGAATGGTCGACCCATTGAGCTAGTCATTCGAGATTCCAAAGGGCAACCGCAAGAAGCGGCGCGTGTGGCCCGCGAGCTCGTCACCGCCGATGGTTGCGAACTATTGCTCGATGCCGAGGCCTCATCGGGTGCATTTGCAGTTCACGAGGTCGCACGCGACCTCGGCGTGCTTGTGATGCACACCAACTCGGAAACATCCGCGCTGACAGCGGATCCGAAGTTGCGGGTGCCAACCGCGTTTCGCAGCGCTCGTCAGGGTATTCACGATGCTGTGGTTGGTGGCGCCTATGCTGCCCAGGTCGCGAAGGAGAAAGGGCTTAGGCGCTGGATGTCGGTATCGCCAGACTATGCTTATGGGCGGGATACAACCGCTGAGTTTCTTGAATATCTGAAATATTTTAATAAAGATATCGAAGTCACCGGACAGGTCTGGCCCAAGCTCTTTCAGGCAGACTACAGCGAAATCATTACCCGATTGCTGCAAGGTAAACCGCAAGCGATTTATTCGGCACTCTGGGGTGGTGATCTCACTTCGTTTATGGATCAGGCCAATATCTACGCCTTATTCAAGGATCGACAGTTCTTTGCTGTCAATATGGCCGATTACGCAGTCTTAACCGCGGTAAAAAGTGTGCCGGCAAATCTTCACTCCGGTAATCGCTACCTGAGAAGTTTTCCCAACACAGCCGCTAATCATCAATGGTCCGATGCTTATGCGGCAAAGTTCAAAGAGCTACCGCTTAACTGGTCTTGGGAAAATGCGGTGGGTATGCAACTTCTGATTGCGGCGATGCGCAAGGCAAATAGCACCGACAGTAAAAAGATGGCTGAGGTTCTCCGGGGACTGAGCATCGATTCCCCTTTTGGTGCAGAAGGAAAAATCACCATGCGTGCTGAAGACCACACCGTCATCAATTACGCGGTTGGCTGGGGTGCCTTGGCAACCAAAGAGCCTTATATGGCAAATCCAGTTGCTGGCAGTTGGAAGCAAATTCTAGAACTTGAAGCTGCGTGGAAAAAATCAAAGGGTTGGGCTTAAGTTCAGTACGGCGTTAAGCCTTATTGATCGGCACAAGCGATGGATATCAATGCGCTTTTTGAATGTCTTGCCTCTGCTTCCTGTGTCGTCACACAGGCAAGCACGGGCTTGATTGTTGGGGCCTTGCTTTTCCTGGTTGCTGCCGGTCTCACGCTTATCTTCGGTGTTTTAAAGGTTATTAATTTTGCCCATGGCTCTTTTTATATGTTGGGCGCCTATGTCGCACTTACCGCGTATCGCACAACAGAGAGCTACTTGATTGCAACCCTTGCAGCGGGCTTAGGGGTTGCTTTTTTTGCGGTCGTATTTGAGCGCTTTTTCATGCGCAAGGTCTACGGTACCGATGTGTTGATGCAGTTACTGGTTTGCTATGCATTCATTCTGATTCTTGATGACGCGGTCAAAATCATCTGGGGCGCGGAATTCCAATCTCTTGGCATGCCTGAGGCTTTTCAACGGCCACCGTTAATGATTGGTGGGGGCATCATTCCAGTATTTTATTTATACCTGATGTTGGCTGCAGCATTGATTGCCGCATTGTTATGGTTTGTTCTCACAAAAACCCGATTGGGTAAAGTCGTTCGCGCTGCTGCGCACAACCCTACGATGACCTCGCTGCTTGGTATCAATACAAGCCTCGTCTACGCCGCTGTATTCGCGCTTGGCGGCTTGCTCGCAGGACTCGCCGGGGGGCTTGCTGCACCAGTTCGTTCGATGTCACCGGGTATGGGGTTTTCAATCTTGATTGAATCATTCATCGTAACTGTGATTGGCGGCATGGGATCGGTGAGTGGGGCCTTACTCGGTGCCTTGCTGATTGGCATGTTGCGTTCTTTTGGGTCTATAGGATTTCCGCTGTTTGTCGAAGGCATTATGTTCTTAGGCATGGGGCTTGTACTGATTCTCAAGCCGAGTGGCCTGCTTGGCAAGGAGCCTCGTTGATGAAGCCTCAAGGTATGCGCCGTGATCTTCTCTGGGCCCTGATTGCACTGCTGCTTATCGGTCTCTTGCCGGTTCTTGTGAAATCGCCGATCGTGATTGATTTTGTCATTCGCCTCGCAGCCTTCGGCATTTTTGCAACCTCCTTAAACTTGCTTGTCGGTTATGGGGGCATGGTATCGTTCGGTCACGCCATGTTTTTTGGTGGCGGTGCTTACGCTTTTGCTTTGGCCTTACAAAAATTGTCATGGTCGATCCCCGCAGCCATGCTCGTGGCGATCGTGTTTAGTGCTTTGCTTGCCTTTGTTGTGGGCGCAATTTGTGTGCGGCTAAAGGAGATCTACTTCTCGTTTTTGAGTCTTGCCTTTCAAATGTTGTTACATAGCATCATCATTACCTGGACTTCATTAACAGGTGGTGATCAAGGTTTGATGGGCGGCATTCCAAGGCCACCGATCTTGGGTTTGAATTTGGCAGATCCCCAACATTTGTATGCCTTCGCAGCGACGCTCGCCGTGCTTTGCCTCCTGCTAATGCGCTATGTCTTGCAATCTCCCTACGGTTTCACGCTCAGAATGGTGCGTGACAATCCTGAGCGTGCGCGATTCCTCGGTATCAATGTGTGGCGTGTGAAGCTTTATGCGTTCATGCTTGCCGGTGTGTTTGCCTCACTCGGTGGTGTGGTGATGGCCTTATTTGTATCGGGCGCATTTCCCGATTTTGCCTACTGGTCGATGTCAGGCGAAGCCGTTTTCATGATCATGATGGGCGGCATTCACGTCTTCCTCGGGCCCTTACTTGGAGCCGGTTTGCTGCTTATGTTTAATGATGTGATTACTCGAACGACCGAGTATCACGGATTGGCGCTTGGCGTGGTGGTTTTATTGTTTGCGCTTGGCTTTCGCAAAGGAGTACTTGATTTTGTCCTCCAACAATGGCAGCGACGATCTGCGAGTTCTTCATGAACGCCGGTGAATCGGTTGTAGTCACCGGTGGTGCGAGCGGCATTGGTTTGGCTTGCGTAGAGCTCTTGCTTCAACGCGGTGCAAACGTTCACGTGATCGATTTGCCGGGTCGGTGGGAGCATCACGAGGCGCGCTTCCCACAGGTGAAAGCCTTCGCCTGTGATGTTGCAGACGATCAAGCCTTAATGGCAACAGCAGCGCTCATCGAAGCAAAACATGGTCCGGTCGGAGCCCTGGTAAACAGCGCCGGCATTTTGCAGCCAAGGCTTTCGCCAGAAGCCTTACCGATTGAGCTTTGGGATCGGGTGATTGCGATTGATCAGCGTGGCACTTATCTCGCTTGTGTTGCCTTTTCACAAGGGATGTTAGCCAGAAAGCGTGGTGCGATCGTCAATATTGCATCGATTACCGCTGAGCGCGCTGTACCTTTACACGCCTACGCGCCTGCTAAAGCTGCCGTGGTGTCGATCACGCAATGCCTGGCCGCTGAATGGGGCAGACAGGGCATACGGGTTAATGCTGTATCGCCGGGTTATACGCTGACTGAGGCACTTCAGACGGCGATCGATCGGAAGGATAGAGATCCGGCTGCACTTTGTTCGCAGGCCGCCATGGGACGACTTGTCCAGGCGTCCGAGGTCGCAAAGGCGGTGGCATTTCTTCTTTCTGATGAGGCTTCTGCGATTACTGGGGTTGCACTAGCGGTTGACGCAGGCTGGCTTGTGGGCACCTCGCGCCAGACCTACGGCGGGTATGCGGCAAACTGATGGCTAAGTCGATGCTTCGGGTTGAACGACTTCGTAAATCTTTCGGTGGCGTGGTCGCAACCGATCAGGTCTCAATTGATTTTCCGGCCGAATCGCTTACGGCTGTCATCGGCCCTAATGGTGCAGGAAAGACAACGTTCTTTAATTTGATTACAGGTGCGATTCGGCCCGACGAAGGCGAAGTTTGGCTTGACGGCGAAAATATTGTTGGATGTTCTGAGTCTGAAATCGTAAAAAAGGGTATAGGCCGCGCATTTCAGGTTGCAAAGCTTTTTGCCAGCCTAACTGTGGAAGAATCGCTACGTGGGGCCTTGCAATCGCCCCTTGGTCGAAGTCTTCAAATGCACGGCAGCTTTCCCCTACAACAAACCCGCGATCGTGCCTTCGAGGTAATGGAGCAACTCAAACTCGATTCAAAAGCTACAACAGTTTCCGGTAATTTGTCGCACGGCGATCAGAAGCTCCTCGATATTGCCCTTGCTCTGGTTCTTAAGCCCAAAGTGCTTTTGCTCGATGAACCGGTAGCTGGTATGGGTCCGGAAGAGCGTGAACAAATGATCGATACGGTTTACCGACTTTGGCAAAAGGGGGGGCTGACCATTGTGCTGATTGAGCATGATATGGATATTGTTTTTAGAGTGTCGCAGCGTATTCATGTTCTTTCTTATGGCCGCTTGCTCGCCGAAGGCACAGCCGACGAAATCCGCACGAATCAGGCAGTGATTGAGGCCTATCTGGGAACACCAGGTGCCTAGTATGAGCAAAGAGGAGCGACCAGAGGTTATTGCAGATGGCGTTCACCAAGACGCAGCAGGCAGTGCTCGTCGGTCGGCTCTCAAGGTTTCATCGATTAATGTTTCCTACGGATCGAGCCAGGTACTTTTCGATATGTCCTTGCAGGTTAGCGAGGGGGAAACGCTTGCACTCTTGGGCAGAAACGGTGCCGGTAAAAGCACGACCATGAAGGCGATTGCAGGTGTGCTACTGATCCAGTCTGGGAAGGTGGCCTTGCAGGGCGTTGAGGTGCAATCGATGGCAAGCCATACGATCGCAAAAATGGGTATAGGTTTTGTACCTGAAGATCGGCAAATCTTCCCGGATTTAACCGTCGACGATAATTTGCAAATAGCGATCAAGGCTTCGGTTAAGGGGGATTTTCCATGGACACTCGAGCGTGTTTACGACATGCTTCCCTTGCTTGGGCCGCTAAAGCAACGACTCGGAGGTCAATTGTCTGGGGGCGAACAGCAAATGCTGACCGTTGGTCGCTGTCTGATGGGAAATCCCAGCGTCCTTTTGCTCGATGAGCCCAGTGAAGGGCTTGCACCGATCATGGTCCAAAGGATAGGACGTTTGATTGCCGATTTGAAGGTGGCGGGTACAACGATTGTGCTGGCAGAGCAAAACTTACATTTCTGCCTTGGCCTGGCCGATCGCGCTGTTGTCATTGATCGAGGCCGCGATGTGTTCATCGGAACGATCAAAGAGTTAGATCAAAATGAAGAGGTTAAGCGCAAATATCTTTCGGTCTAGTTACTAGATAAACAATCGGTGCAGGACATAAGCCACCTTGAGGTCTTGAAGGCCGACAAGGTTTATCCTTTGCTTATGCTGAGCATGTGGCTTTTTTTCCTTTGTCGTCTATGCCGATTGCTGCGCTGCTCCTTGTGGCTTTCTAGCCTTTTGCTGATGGCAAGTTTTCAAGCAAGGGCGCAGGTTGTGGCTGATGCGCAAGTTGCAGCGCTCGCAAGCGCTGACAAGCTTTACCTGAGTTCGCATGAATTCAAGCGTCTGACGTCAGATCTTGGTCAGGCCGTTGCTTTTAGGGCGCTCAGTCCCGCTACACCTTTGGGCTTAAGCGGTTTTGAGCTTGCTGTCACGAGCACCGCTTATCGTGTCGCCTCCGGGCCTATTTGGCAACGTGCTATTGCTTTAAGTCCGACAGCCGAGTTCGCTTCGCATTATTGGGTACCTGGTTTGCGGGTCGGTAAAGGCCTGCCCTGGGATATGGATGTTGGACTCAGCTTGAATCGACTTCCTGGTTTTGGTGCGCAGACTGCGGGCTTGGATTGGCGCTGGGCGCTCCATCCAGGATCGATACTGATGCCTGCCATCGGGCTTCGGCTTTCAGCGAGCCAAAGTCTCAACGAGCAAGATCTTCGGATCGGTTCACAAATGCTTGAGTTGCGTGGATCAAAGGGATTCGGCCCGCTTAGCCTCACGGCTGCTTACAGTGTTTTGCGCAGTAGTCTTCGCTTTGATGGGGGTCTTGCTGCAGCTTTGTTCGACAATCCCTCTCGCCATCAGTCAACTCAGCTTGAAGCAAATCCTTCCCTCGGTTTGCACCTCAATTTATTGGTAGCCGATATGAGTCTTCAATGGGATCGACACCGTGGTGGTGTCTTTTGGTCTGCTGCACTCGGTCATCGTTTTTAGTTTGGCGAGTAGCAGATCATCGACCGCTGATGTGCGCAATATACGCGCCCGCGCCGAGCGATGCAATGGCGCCAAGCGATAAATGCAGTCTAAGAATGCGCCATGAAGCGGGCAGTTTGAGGTGCATCGCAGTGCGCAAATCGACCGCAAGCGCGAGCGCGGCGATCACCGCCAAGGTGAGACAAGCGCCGGAAGAAGGCAAGAGGAAACTTGAGCATCCAAGTAAAGAAGGTACAACGCTCCAATAAAGAAGCGATCGACGCTCTTGGTCGGTAAGCTCTGGTACTGCAATGGCAAATCCCCAGGAGATTGCTCCGATGAAGCTCACAATTGACAGGCCATAAACCCTTAGCAAGAGCAAGCTGAGCGTTTGATGGCTCTCATTGGGCAGCAGTGCTGCGCCGAGTGCGAAGGATGCAAATGGCAATAATCCGCCATAACCTAGCCATCGCAGGTGAGGTAAGAGGCTTTGCCAAAACGACGATTGATTCATCGGTTGATCGCTTTCGAAGAGATCGCAAGGTGGTGGATCGAGTCTTTAAAGTCGAAATGATTGCGATAACGTCAAGTATGTTGAAATTAGACAGTCTTGATATTATCGACAACTCAACGAATCTAATTGAATCTTGGTCAGGTTTTAGGGGCCAAGAAAAGCGCTAACACTTGGGGATAAAAGCATGCGTGCGGAGTCAGTATTCGATCGTTTTCGCAGATTCATGACACCTGGGCGAACCCTCATCGCATTACTTCTTTTGTTCATTGCCTTACCAAGCGCGATCGTATGGTCGGGCGTTGGAAATTTTGGTCCAGGCAAGGGCGCCGGAGCAGGGGCGTCTGTAGATAGCTCGGCCAGCAAAGATAAGCCAAGCTCTGATTTAGACGTCGCTAGCGCAAAGGCAAAGGCGCTCATGTCCTCGGCTTCAAGTGGCTCGAGTGCTGGATCGGGTGCTGGCGGCTCGGGCGGCGCTGCGCCTGAAAAGGATGAAAAGGTCCAAAAAGAACGCGAGGTGCCGGTTGGGTTGCCGAGCATTAATCCCATACAGGTCAAACCACCGATGGCGCAAGCGCTGCCTGCGGGCCCCCAGCCTCAAGCGGCTGGCACTGCCGTTCAGGGTGGAAAACCACAAGAGCAAGCTTCGCTAACGCCAAGCGCGCTTTCGCAACAAAGCGCTCAAACGACTGCAAATAAGGCTGCGCCCACTGCTTCAAGCGCGCCCGGCTTAACGGTGCCCGTGGCAACTGCCCAGACGAGCGCCGCTGAACTGAGCGCTAAGCAGCGTCATGTTCAAGTCCCATCGCTCGAAGACAAAGTCCGAGCAGCCTTGTCGTCACGCCTGCAAAGCGGTGGTGAAATCACCATCACTTACGGTGGAGATGTACTCGAGCGCTCGGCTGCCGCACCGGCAAAGGCTAGCCCAACGAAGTAGTGGTTCGAGCGCTAAGCATCTTGTAGCGCTCGCATACCCATTGTTTTGAGGGTGGAGTCGCCATGTGAAAGCTGAGTGCTAGCGGTCTGCTCGCTTCTGTTTGCATGGAACGGGGCAGAACCTGATCACTAGCAGCATCATTGCTCTTTTTAACTGCCTCGTATTCGTTAAGCTGCATCGATGACAGGTCAAATACCAGCAGGCGGCCGGATGAGGATTCGCGATAGAGTCGTTGATTGCCCCGTTCTTCAACAAAACTGAATGAGCGATCCTCAAACCTCAGGGCGAGCGGTGACATCGCTACTTCCATGTTTTCACGGGGCGACGTTGCAAGTTTGCAATGAAATTCTGGCGTCCTGACGTGACAGGCCTGCAAAAACAGGCTGATGCAGGCAACGCCCAATGGACCAAGTAGCCTGGGACTTGAGCAGGCCACAAAACTACTGAGAGGCTTGATCACGATGCAACTGCTCGATTCGATCCTTGGCTTGCTCCATCCCAATACCACGAAGCAGCACCCGTTTACGTCGATTGTGCTCCCCGCTCAGTAATTGCACATCGCGCCTTTTCAGGTCAAAACAGCCAACCAGCAGGTTTTGTAAGCTTTCGTTAGCCTTGCCTTCAATCGGTGCGGCTAATAATTGAATTCGCAAATGGTCATCGTGCCAGGCACCAATGCTATTGCGCTTAGCAGCCGGCTGGCATAGGACTGCCAGACAGCAGCCCAGGGGGTGATGACTCAAACCTTCGATACCAGGCATTGAACAGGACTTATCTGTCGGACGTTAAATAGGATTCAAGATGTAAATCTGCCTGGACGCAACAAGATCCTTGGTCTTCGCTGCATAGCTCGCCATGTGCGGGGCTGCTGCGTGTGCCTTCAGGGCATCCATGCTTGCCCATTGCTCAACCACCACGAAGCTATCGGGCCCATGTTTTGCTTGAAATGAGGGGCCGGCATCGACATCAATCGCAGCGCCGTAGGCGATGCAACCGTCCTCAGCCAATACACTTGGTACGTTGGCACGAAAATGTTCGAGTACTGCATCGCGTTGCCCGGGTTTGGCGGTAATGACGGCAAGAACGTGAATCATGGACTTAAGTCTCCTGGCAAATTAAGTTGGCTGGCGATGTACCGGGCAGCTCCGGTGAAACTGAGGTGCTTCGTCGCGCTCGTGCATGCTGTAGTCGCGGTCGACCCAACCCAGAATCGGCCCTGGGTAGTCGGGTGGGCCGATTTTGCAAGCCCATTGTTGATCGACATGGGGTTTTGCCGCTTGCTCATCCAAGCGCTCTGATCGAACACTTAATACAAGCCCTGCATGATAAAGGCTTTGAAACTTCTCGATCTGACTTAGTCTGCCACTTGCTTCGAGCGACTTAGCAGGTGTAGCTTTTGCTGCTTCAAGCTCATCGTCTTTAGCCATCGCAGGGTTAGCGCGCTTGTCAGCTTCTTCGTAGTGGATCTGGATGCCCAGCCTTGGTTTGCCAGGCCGTTGATCATAAACTGGGGACCAAGCGCGATCGCCTTGGAGCACGGTGGATATTCTTAAGCGATACCCGGCTAGGATGTTTTCTCGTGCTTCACGCTGTGCGTAAAAATGTGGTTCGAAACTGCGCCAGCGTGCAATCGATGCCTCGTCGTGCCAAAGCGAGTGTGAAAGATAGACCTCTGGACGGGAAAGACTCTGGAAACGGTCGATATAAAGAAAGCCCTCCGTCTGCAAAAGCGAAGGCCTCAAGCTTGCTGCGATGTCCAAATATCGCGGCAGCTGGCCAGGCTTTGGTTCGAATTCAAACAAAAGGGCTAACACGTCTAAGGTGGGGATTGATTAGCTTGAGGCTTTATGTTTAAGAAGCACTTGATAAATCTGATCTTTTAAATGTAACTTTTCCTTTTTCATGCGCTCGATTTCCTCATCGCGTGCATGAACCTGGTTGATGTGATCTTCTAGATTTTTGATCTTCTGATCGAGGTCGTTATGTTTATCAAACAAATGTTTGAAGTGCATGTCTTCGGTTTTAAGGCGACTCATTAAATCGCGAAATTCTGGAAACATAAAATCTCTTCGGGTAGTTGATTGACGCTAACCCAATATGGTACCCGCCCTAGGACCTAGGACTAGTGCCCAAAAGTGCAATATTGTCGTAGACTCCGAGTGATTACAGATTGGACCTCGCGCATCTACTTTTGACACCGACCTCATGGCAGAAGAAACCCAACAGGAAGCCCCTAAAAAGCAGCTCTCTTTGGCGGAGCAGATTAAGGAAGGTGCAAAGGCTGCAGGGGCCGCACCAACACGATTTGAAGACCTCGATGGAGCGTCAAAAGCGGCGGTTGTTTTGCTGTCCGTTGGACCTGAAGTTGCCGCCGACGTATTGCGCCAGGTCACTCCTATGGAAGTGCAGCGAATTTCGAGCAAGATGGCGATTGTGCGGTCGCTCAACCGGGATATTTTGTTGTCGGTGCTGAGAGATTTCAAAGAGGCTACTGTGAGCAATGCGCAAGTGGCTTTCGATACCGACTCGTTTATGCAGAACATGCTGCAAAAGGCACTAGGTACCGAGGGTGCTTCGGATTTGCTTGGCAAGCTTGAGGCTGCAATCGATATGTCGGGCCTCGATGCATTGAAGCGCCTCGATCCCGACGTTGCCTATGAAATTTTGAAAAATGAGCATCCTCAGGTGCTGGCAACGATTCTCACCTTCTACGAGCCACCCCAAGCCTCTGCATTGCTGAAACTTTTCCCCGCGGACATTCGAAACGAGGTGGTCTTGCGTGTGGCCTTGCTCGAGAAAGTACAGCCAGCGGCGCTCAAGGAATTGAACGAGACCATGATGAACATGGGAGCTCAAGACACCAAGCGATCAAACGTTGGAGGGGTCATCCCAACGGCGGAGATCCTCAACTTGTTGTCCGGTGGTATGGACATGGAAGCTATCGAGGAGATCCGCAAGTACGATGGCGAGCTTGCCGATGCCATTGTCGAGAAAATGTTTACCTTCGAGGACTTGATCGAGCTCGAAGATAAGGCGATCCAGACCTTGATGCTCGAGGTCACCCAAGATGTGTTGGTGGTCGCTCTTAAAGGTGCTTCACCAAAACTTCGCGAAAAAATATTCAAAAATATGGCCAAACGCGCAGCCGACACGGTGCGCGAAGATCTCGCTGCGAGAGGACCAACCAAGGTTGCCGATGTTGAGGACGCACAGAAACAGATTCTCACAACGGGTCGGATGCTCCACCAAGAAGGCCGAATCATCATGGAACGCAAGAAAGAGGGGGGAGACGCAGGCTTCCTGTAAGACTGCGTTGCCCTCAGACATCGGTTCTTAATTATTCATCTTCCTGGTCATCAAACCATCGATATAAACTGGGTAACACGACAAGCGTCAACAGGGTTGAGGTAAGAAGCCCTCCGATAACCACGATGGCAAGTGGTCGCTGGACCTCAGAGCCCGGACCCGTAGCAAAGAGAAAGGGTACTAAACCCAACAAGGCCACTGTGGCTGTCATGATCACGGGACGGAAACGCTGTACGCAACCTTCGCGCACGGCTTCTGCGATCGATAATCCGTCATCGCGAAAGCGTCGGATGCAAGTGACCAGGACCACGCCGTTTAAGACGGCAATACCCCATAGAGCGATAAACCCAACTGAGGCTGGTACTGATAGGTATTCGCCTGTTATCGCCAGTCCGACGATGCCACCGATCGATGCAAAGGGTAGAACCATTATGATTAGACCCGCCATCTTTAACGAGCTAAAGAGCATAAAAAGCAAAAAGAAGATCGCTGCGATGGTGACCGGAACGATGATCGACAGGGTTTCCATCGCACGTTCCATATTTTCAAACTGTCCGCCATAGACAACATCAAAGCCTTCAGGCAGCGTGATTTCTTGATTCATCCGGTTTTGGACTTCTTGTACGAAGCCACCAAGATCGCGTCCCTCAACATTGGCGCCAACAACAACCCGCCTTTTTGCTGACTCACGGCTAACTTGGGCTGGTCCGTCCTTGAGTTGGATCGATGCAATCGATTGCAAGGGTACAAGCGCACCGTCGTGCGCTTTGAGGGTGATTCGCTTGATGGCCTCAATCGAGCCTCGTGCGCTCTCGGGAAATCGAACAGCGATACCAAAGCGACGCTCGCCCTCATAAAGCAGACTGACTTCTTTGCCACCGATTGCGGTTTCGATAATGGCATGGACATCTGCAACATTGATGCCATAGCGAGCAATAGCTGCCCTGTCAATGTTGATAAGCAAGGACTGCTGTCCGGAAAGTCGCTCAATACGAATATCTCGGGCGCCTGGAACTGTTCTTAATAAACGTGCGACTTGCTCAGAAACCCGGCGCAATTCATCGAGTTCGTCGCCGAAAATTTTGATCGCAAGCTGCGAACGTACGCCTGTCACCATTTCATCGACTCGCTCCGAAATCGGTTGCGACAGGACAATTTGAACGCCTGGGATGCTCGATAAGCGCTGCCGAATCTCTTCGTCGATGTCGTCTTGTTTTCGGTTAGTTTTTGGATGGAGAAGCACGATCGGATCCGACTCATTGGGTCCTACGGGGTCCGCGGGTGATTCGCTGCGACCAAGCTTAGACACCACCATGCGAACGCCTTCGACTTCTGAAATGCTGCGCATGGCAGCCATTTCCATTTGTACGGATTCTTGCAGCGAAATGCTTGGTACGCGGTTAATTTGGGGTGTGAGGGCTCCTTCCTTCATGGTGGGCATGAATGATTTACCCAGCAAGGGGAAAAGCGCGAGTGAACCCAGCAATAAGACCAATGCTGTAAGCATGGTCACACCACGATGCGCCAGCGATCGATCTAGCAGACCTAAGTATGCCGACTTAAGCTTGGCAATGACCCATGTGTCGTGATCCGAGCCACCTTTCAAGATATAAGAACAAAGTACAGGGGAAAGCGTAAGCGACACCAAGAGCGCAACCCCAAGGGCGATAGCAATGGTGATGGCAAGTGGCGCAAAAAGCTTACCTTCGATGCCTTGCAGGGTCATTAAGGGGAGAAACACAAGAATAATGATCACAATGCCAAAAGCGGTTGGGGTGGCGACCTCCATGGTCGCATCACGGATGAGGCGCAGCCGAGCTAATCCGCTGACTTGCTTGGTCCCGAGTCGATGAAAAATATTCTCAACAACGACAACCGTGGCATCAACCATCAAGCCAATCGCAATCGCTAAACCTCCCAGAGACATTAAATTCGCTGAAATGCCATAACGATTCATCATGATGAATGTGGTGAGTGGTGCAATGATGAGGGTCGCCACGACAATCAAGCTTGATCGCACATCGCCTAAAAAGATGAACAAAATCATGACCACCAAAATGATCCCTTCGATGAGGACTTTGGCGATTGTCCACAATGCCGCATCGACTAACTCGGTGCGGTCGTAGTAGGGAACAATTTTCAGACCGCCAGGCAACAGCCCCTTTTGGTTGATTTCATCGACTCGTTGTTTGACTCGGGTGACAATCTCTTTTGCATTACCCGCTCTAACCATTAAAACAATACCCGATACCGACTCGGTGTAACCACCCTTGATAATGGCGCCTTGTCGCACCTCATGGCCTATAGTGACCTCAGCAAGATTCTTCACAAAGACCGGCACACCATTAAGTTCTCGGACCACAATGTTGCCAATGTCTTCAACCGAGCGAATAAGGCCGACCCCACGAATCAAATACTGCTCCGATTGTTGTGGCAGCACACCGCCTGAAGCGTTGGCATTGTTTTTTGCAATCGCTTCGAAAACATCGTTGACAGTTAGTCCGTAGTGAAGCAGACGATCGGGCTTCACCAGGGCTTGATACTGCCTGACATAGCCGCCTTGTGAGTTGATTTCAGCAACCCCAGGAATGGATCGCAAAAGCGGACGAACCACCCAGTCTTGTACGATTCGCCGCTCGGCAAGTTCCTCAGGCGTGAGTTCGCGTTGACCGTCGTCGGGATGATCAAGTGTGTATTGATACACTTCGCCAAGTCCCGTCGAGACAGGACCGAGGACAGGGGATATGCCTGGAGGCAAGTTACCTCTGACCTCAATCAACCGTTCGGTGACGAGCTGCCGAGCAAAATAAACATCGGTCTGGTCAGTAAATACCAAGGTAATAATTGATAGACCGCTCTTATTAAGCGATCGCATTTCCACCAAACCTGGCAGACCGGTCATTGCGATTTCAAGCGGAATGGTAACGAAGCGTTCGATCTCTTCAGGCGAGCGCCCAAGTGCTTCGGTGGCAACCTGCACCTGCACATTGGTCACATCAGGAAAGGCATCGACCGAGAGCTTCATCGATGCGCGAATGCCAAAAGCGCAGACAACCATGGCAATGACGACCACTAGCAAGCGCTGATTCAAAGCGCCTTTTACTAAGCGAGCAAGCATGGCTTATTCCAATTCAGCGCGCTTGCGCTCGTTGTTGAGGTGAAAGGCACCGCGCATGACGATGGGCTGCCCTTCATTCAGACCTCTAATCACGGGTCGTTGACCATTGATCGATGGACCTAACTCAACAGGTACGAGTTTGAAGCTACCGTCTTGTCGATGCAAGAAAACATGGTCACGGTCTGTGTCACGAACAACTGCGCTGTCGGGAATAGCCAGGCGCTCCTCACGCTCACCAAACAAGCGCATGCTCGCGAGCATTTGCGGCTTGAGTTCGCGCGATGCATTGTCGACTTCTGTTCGCACCGTGATTGTTCTGGTTTCTGGTTGGATCGTATCACTTACAAAAACGATTCGACCGCGAAAGCGTTTCTCACCCAAAGCAGGCACCAAGACATCAACCACCTGACCCATTTGAACCGAAGCAGCGGCTTGCTCAGGTAAAGCGCCGACAGCCCAAACCGTTGTCAGATCAGCAACAGTGAATAAGGCGTCGCCAGGTTGAGCGACCTGGCCTTGACTCACCTTGCGCTCAACGATGACACCGCCTCGGGTGGCGATCACACCGACCGTGGGGTCAAGTTGGCCACTTTCGCGAAGTCGCCTTTGCATAGCCTGGTCAAAGCCCAATAGTGTTAATTGATCAGAGGCAGCTCGAAGCTCCGCCTTGGCGATTGATTGCTCCGATTCTCTTCGCTGCAATTCGGCGGCAGAAATGACATCGGCTTTGTAGAGTTGTTGGGCGCGCTCAAGTGCTCGCTCTGAAAGCGAGAACGAAGCGTTGGAGCGGAGATAGTTTAACTGTGCCTGGGTAAGCTCTGTGCTGCTAATTCTCGCAAGCACCTCGCCAGCCTTCACCCGGTATCCAATGTCGACTGAGGTCTCAACAACACGGCCAGTTACTGAGGCGCCAATGCGCGTGATTCGCTTTTCATCGACTTCAATGCGGCCGGGTATTTCTTGTGTGCGCTCAATGCTTGCCTTCGATACCTTCCCGACCTCAAAGCGCTTGAGCATGTCCTCTCGAGGCCGGACGATGCTTGCATCATCATCGCCTGTATCGTTGTTTTGAGCGCTTTGACTAGCATTCGTCGACTTGCTCGTTGCATGAGCGGCCGCATCTTTTCCTGCAGCCTTATCCTGCTGTTGCTTCGCATCCTGGCTGCATGCAGCAAGTACAAGGCAAATGATGGGGATGACAACAGCGCTTGTGGCGCGTTGACAGACGCTGCTTGTTTTGATCATGGTAAGCGTATCCGACTTTGTCATGTAAGAAGGGCTGGCAGTCATCATTGCGGCCTTGGATCACTGGTTAAGACCTGAAGCGCAATCGATGCGGCCTGTTGTTCAAACCGTGCGTTTAAGAGATCTGCTCTTATAAGTCTTAGAACACGTTGTGCATCGATGACATCAAGAATCCCGCGCTCGCCGAAACGGTACGCGGCTTCTGCCACCCGAAGCGCAGCCTCGGCTTCGCGCATAGCACCTTCATTAAGGGACTTCACGCGTAACGCTGCAATCTCTAAAGTGGCCCATGCGCTATCGAACTCTCGCAAAAGACCTTGTTCGCGAGCCCTTAATGCCAGTGTTGCCCGCTGAACTTGCGATTGTGCAAGATCGATGGCAGCGCTCCGCGGATCGAGAATCGGAACTGAAATCGAGGCACCGACCAAGGTTTCATAACGACTGGGACGATCGACGCCACGGTCTCTCAACTGTGATAGCTGGATATCCACTCCCGGCCATCGGCTCGCTCTAGCTTCTTGAACACGCTCAGATGCCGCCTGAATTTCGGCTCTTAATGCAATGAGGTCTGGGTGTCTTTTAAGCAGTTGTGCTCGGACCGATTCGCGATTCGGTACTTGCACGGGGTCTTCAAGGCTTGCTTGAATGTTCCAGGCTGGTGGCAGGTCGATACCAACGATTTGTTGGAGTCGGATGCGTGATTGCTCTAACGCTAATCTGGCAACCTGGCTGCGTTGCTGCGCACCAATCAACTCGGCATCGGCCTTGATCAATTCGTATCGGGCAGCATCGCCACTCTCAACTCGCAGCTTCACACGCGATCGCGTCGATTCGAGTAATGCGCGTGCGTCGTCGGCTGCAACAATTTCGGCTTGTCTCAGTAAGACCTCATACGCGGCTCGACGAACCAGGCCTCCAACTTGAACCCGAGTTGCGTCGAGTCGCGCAGCCTGTGCCTCGGATTGTGCGGCAAAAGATGACACTCTTGCACTACGAAGCGCAGGATTCTCAACAAATTGACTCAACGATAAATTTTGCAGCGTTGACGAAGGATCTTGGAGTGCAGCCCTCGCCGATTCGCGCCCAAGTCCGATTTCAATGCGAGGGTTTGGAAGCACAGCAGCAAGACCTTGTGCCGCTTTGGCTCCAATTAAGTCCGCCTTTGAAAGCGATAGGTCGGGATTATGTTCGAGTGCCAGCGACACCAATGACTCAAGACGAAACAACTCTGACGATTGAGCGATAGCTGAGCTTGATAGTGACGCAATAAAAAGTGAAGCAATAAGTGATGTGCAGCCATTTTTGAATGCTTGCATAGTGGTATCAACCTTGGGCGCCATGGAGAGGAGTAAAAACGCAAGGAGGATACCGCCGGCCAATTACCCT
>Ga0194118_10002662_pt1 | contig 22111 bp, 16 predicted proteins | sample TA2MahsurfametaG_2_FD_148662 | JGI IMG/M metagenome (GOLD analysis project Ga0194118, IMG submission 148662) | Freshwater microbial communities from Lake Tanganyika, Tanzania - TA2015013 Mahale N5 surface | ecosystem: Environmental > Aquatic > Freshwater > Lake | place: Tanzania: Lake...
AACTGGTTATGCTACAAGTGCAACCGGAAATTATTTAACATATGATCAGGTTATAAATTCGTCGAATTTACAACTATTTCCTATTCCTTCCTATGATGTAGGTGTTGGAATTACTCGTAAAAATTGGTCTAGAGGATCAAAATTTACTCCTTGGTCTAAAAACAATAGCTCAAATTCATATGTCTTATATGATGATAAAGTGTATCTTTGCGTGTCTAATAATGAAAAAAATATCGTAAACATATCCAATTCTTCTGTCATTCCACCTACACACACATCGGGTAAAGTAAAATATTCGGATGGATATATTTGGTTATATTTATATAGTATAAGTGCAAATGTGATAAACATGGTAAATTCTTTTACTATTCCTGCACCTAGTTCATATAGTCTAAAAAAATTAGTAATTGACAGAGAAATAAACGATATAGAATGTGGAGCAACTGCAGGAGTGACAGGAATTTGTGCATTATATCTAACTAATAGTTCCAAAACTACGGCAAATTTAATTTATTCCAGTGAAGCATCGTGTGAATCTTGTAAAAATACTGCAGAAGAAACTACAAAAACAGATTTACTCACAACAGTATTTTATCCACAAGGATTAACTTCAAGCAGCACCATTTCTATTAAAACTCCACAACAATTTTTAGAATTTTATATTTCAACAGAAAAAATAAATTCAAAATTAAATTTTGAAGCCCGATGTTACGAAGAAGCAAAATTTTCTGGTATATCAGCAGGTGCAATTTTAGGAGCCTTTATCAATTTAAATACAATAACAGGAGTATCTGCTGCATATCTTAATCTTACTGCTTCAGAGTTGCCTATTACTGTAACAGGTGGAGAAGGAACAGCAGCGTCAATTGAATTTATTACTATAAATAATTCCGGTCTTAATCAAATAACTGGAATTCGTTTAACTTCTGGCGGAACAAATTATACAACAGAACAAACACAAGTAAGTCTGTCTGGTATTGCGGATTCGACAAAACGAAATACAATACAATCTGCAATAAGTCTATCAGGAACAGCAAAATCTTTAACTTTTAACAATATTAATTCCATATTCGATGCAGCATCAACCAATTCTATCGGAACAGATGGAGTGATCAGAATAATTAATTCCAGAATAGACGCTCATTCTCCTAGCACAAATTATTACGGTCTAATTGAAGCAGATCCGTATACCAATGAAATCATATCTGAATTATGTCCAAGTGTTTTACGAATATATCCATATATTTCGACCGGATTAACTTTTGGTCGAGAATATTTAAATATAATTTTTAATCAACCAATTAGTCAAACAGAATTACAAATGAGATAATAATATGAAACCTCCATTTTCTAAAAATACACCACTCAGTCAATTTCCATATAATTCTAGAACAGGCGATAATGAATTTGATACGTATGTCCCTTCCAAAAATTACATACTACACGGATTCAAACCTGGCAATGCACTTCAGGCATCAGAACTGAATGAAATTCAAGAAAATTTTTATAAAAATTTAACTTTACATAATATTTTATTAAAAAATTGGATTTTTATTGGTTCCAGTTTATTTCAACCAGCAATACCAACAGAACCTATAAGAGGACCTTCCTGGTTCGGTGCTGTGCCACTCCATCCATTTCAAAGTGTATCATATATTAATGGAGTAGTATCTATTAAACCAGATTGGTACTTGGTAGATGATTTTAGTGGTATTAAATTTTGGATCTATAATAATACGGTAAAAAATATTCCCATATCGTCTGTAAGTAACAATCTAACAATAGTATTAGATATAACTTCTGGTTATGTAAACGGAAATCAAGACACAAATTTAAAAGACAATTCAAATGGATATCTAAATTCTAGTTTAAGTTTAGGAGCAGATAGGTATAAATTTGATATAAATGGTGTTAAAATCACAAGTAATCCTTTATCAAACCAACGCGAAATATTAAAAATAACTAACGGCAAGCTTTCTTATATAAATAATTTGCTATTTGCTACAATCTAAGGAAATAAATGTCATTCAATCCAATAACATCTTTACAATCAACCGATACCTTTCAGACTTTATTTACTAGAAATAATGAAGTAATAAGTCGAATTAATTCTTTAAAAATTGGAGGTATAAGTGCCGGAACTGGAATTATTATTAATGGTCCCAATAATCAAGGAGGAATAACATTAACTGTTGATTTTTCTCAAGGCACCGGCATTTCTGGTAATACTGTAATTACAATAAATGGAAATGTGCCGACAGGATTAGGTTTAAACTCTCCAATAGGAATAACTGGTGGTGTATTGGGAGCTTGTTCTACTAGTAGTTTAACTTCTTGTAGAAATTTTTTAGGATTCATATCAGACATAGCAGCATCTTCATATAAAATAACATCTAGTGGCAAAGTTTTTAACTCAAGTCTTTCTGAGAACACTTTATATTATTTAAATACCACGGGTGGTATTACTCCAACTCGTCCAACTGCAAACAACTCTATAATCAAACCGGTCTTGTTTAATATTAATTCAACATCAGGAGCAATTGTTCTACAACAAAACGAGACTCTAATAGATATTGCCTCCTCTACTTACATACAGTCAAGTTCCAGAAATATAGCTCAAATTCCTTCTAATGGTTTAGTACTAGGAGATACTGTTTATTTTGATATAGCATCTAATCAATGGAAAAAAGCACAAGCAAATAATGCTGAAACTTCTGAAGTATTTGGTATTATCGAGTCTATCTCTGGCAGTACTGCTTCTGTAATTACTAACGGATCTATTACTACTATTCCAGCAGGTAAATTAAATAATTTAGGATCAGGTGGAGAAGGAGGAAATGATATTTGGTTTTTATCACCAACTATACCAGGATCTTTACAAAACCAAGGAGCTACATTAGCAGGACACATTGTAAAACCCGTATTTTATCAATTTCCACACACAACAGAAGGAATTGCATATACAGGTTATGTGGTAAATTACAGTGGTTATTTTGCAGGTGGGTCTGCAGCTGGCGGAGTAGCTGGTGGGGGTGGTGGTGTTACTAAAATTATAGCTGGCACTAATATTACTGTACAGCCTTCGAGTGGTTTAGGAGAAGTGACGATTAGTGCTTCTGGTGAGGGTGGGGGTGGGGGTGGTAGTATCACGACAATACAAGCAGGTTCCGGAATCCAGGTGACCGACGGTACAGGTCCGACAGTAACAATATCAACATCAGAATCAAATCTAATTAGAATTGGAGAATTGAAACAAGTTGCATATCATGGAGCAAACAGATTTGTTTTTAAAAATTGGTTATCTTCTGTAATTAAGGCGTCAGAAGGTGTTCAAACTAAGGCTGAAAACTGTGTTTGGTTAACTTCTTTTCCTTGTGATTTCAGAATTAGACCTGATAATAATTATACTCAGTTTTTAGGAATCACATTTGAAGCTAACCAACTTACTCAAGCGCCGCTGCCATCTGTTCACAGATTAACTGATTCTAATTATATTGCAATGGATGGAACATTGTATCTTGCAGAAAATCCATGGACTCCGATTACAAACGTATGGAAAGACGAATTTTCAAACGCATTACTCAGTACAGGAAATACTTTTAGTGTTCGTGATGATATTTTTACGAATCTGCCATTTCAAGGAGACGGCTCAGATAATACTACTACAGGTAAAGGAAGGACATACGAATCCGGCAGATATCCATTAGAATTATTATGGAACAGTGGAGTAAATTCTATTGCAAGAGTACAACCTAATATAAACGAAGAAGATCCGATTGACACCAACAATATTGGAGGAGATCTTAGTGGAGGTTCCGTTAATACCACAAGTCGTTGGAGAAGATTGATTCAATTGTGGTTTACTCAAAACGATCCGGAGGGAAACGCCTGGCCCTTAATCAACTGGGCTAATGTGAGAGCAATATATTCAGATGAATTTAATGCCTTACTTGGTAACACTCTTATTCTTCCTGGTTCAGAAGGAGAATCCGAAATGGGAGACATACAGGATCCACTCGTAAACCCTGGTGCCTCGAATGACTGGCCTGGTGCTGGCATAGAACTTACAACATTTCGATCATCTATGGGAGGAGAAACTAACCCGAATTATAGGAAATTTAAAAAAGAACTATTAACTTCTTTTTATCTTCCAGGATTTATGTTTCAACCTAGAACATATATAGGGGATACAAGTTCGTTTAACTCAGAAGATTCTCCTACATCTCCTGAAGAAAAAATTAAAACCAATTCGGAAGACGGAACAATTGATTTGTACTCTAACTGGATGATACACAATGCCCTACAAGATGTTCATGCAGACTGGCAAAAGATAGGATTTATTATACCAAGACAAGGTAGAGAGAAAACTAGTAATAGCGAAACTCTTGTAGATGTACCACTCGCACAGCGCAGAGGAGGATTGTATTTTTATTCTCCTTATTATTGTATAACTGAAGGCATATGGGATTTGGATAAAGTTAATGTTCACAATTTTTTTAAAAATGTATCTAATCCACAGGTGCCGCCAGCACTACTAAATACTCCAAAAGCTATGCAATGGCATATTCGCGTAGGAGATAACACAGTGGATAATAGTCGAAAAGTTTTTCTGTTTCAACCCACATGGGTGCAACTTATTGCAGGATTAAACGGAATTCATTGTCCAGACTGGTCCAATCCAATTAGATCCGCCCAGGAGGACTTTGCAGCTCCGCTTCCTAGAACACTGATGCGATTGTTTTAAATAAAAACTGTAAACATATTATGTCTAGTTTTGTACGAAACACATTCAATGACGGCATAATAGGTCCAACAGGCCCAACAGGTCCTATTGGACCAATTGGTCCAAGAGGAGACACTGGAGCAAATATTTTTGGTCCAACTGGTTCTTCCATAACAGGAATAACATTAACTGATTCTCGATTGATATTTACATGGGAAAATGGATTTACAGCCAACAGTGAAACAATCAAAGGAATTACTGGACTTTGGGTTGTTCAATTTGGCGTAACTGCACCAGACAATCAAATTATTAAAAGTTTTTCTAGAAACCCTAAAATACTGTCAAATTCTCCTACTATTACTACAAGTGATTCTTTGGTTTTAAAAACTATTCATACCAAGACTCCAGATGTAATAGAAATTAACAGAATAGAAGACAATAGAATACAAATTTCATATGTTGGATCTAGTGGAATTACTTTAGATCAAACAAATTTAAATCAACTTGTTATTGCTACTAGTAGCAATGCATTTGATGGAGCAACAAATACAAATTGGAATCCTACTACTGGAGTTTTAGATTGGACTATAGCGCGATATGCAGAATTTACTCAAAGATTAGCAATAATCGATACCTCCTATAACATAAATGTAAACGATGGATCTGTTTTTTTATTAATCGACGAAGGCACCAATAACGTACAGATTAATCTTACGGGAACCATACCTTCCAACCAAAGTGCTGGAATTACTATTATTATCCCGAGGACGACACCTACTGTTACTTTTGATATAAAATCATCAGTTCTAGCGAGTAAAATAAGATTTCCGTTAATAGCACCATTACCAAAGACAGGAGTAAATATTTATACAGGAATATCTATCGGAAATATTTGGTATTTTTCTTGTAGTATGCTTGGTGGTATAAGTAACACTAAAACTTCATATTCTGACATAAATCCAACATTCAATCAGAGTGAAGCACTTCAGATGCTTGTAGGAAATTGTTGGAACAAATCAACTACAGACAATCCTATTTGTTCTACTTATGACCTCAATTCAGACGGCTTCATAGACGCCACCGATCTGACGTTACTTCTGTCCGCGTGGGGCGCGAACGTATTTGATTTCTATAGTGGATGTAATAGCATAAAAGGACCATCGTTTACTCGAGAGTGTATATCAGGATAAATTATGAAAAAACAATCCAGCAATCCTCTTAGTGCATTAAATATAAACGGATCTTGTCTTTACGAAGGACCAACAGGACCAGTATGTATCTCAACGAATGCAGAAAAATGCCAGAGTCAATACAAAGGAGTGTTCGTAGAAGGATCAACATGTGGCTCAGCTTCTGGACTGAATGGAAGTTGTTGTTTATGGGATCCTGAAAACAAAACAATACTTCCGTGTCAAACTTCAACATTTTTAGCATGTCAGACGTTAGCCGAATCGTTTAATTTTAAATTTAATTGGTCTGTTGTTTCATGTAAAGAAAGAAAATGTGAATACGTTTTTGAATCTAAAGCATCAAGACAACCAATACTGGGTGCCTGTTGCAACGGTAACGGACTATGCAAGGAAACTACACAAGAAGATTGCGAAAACAGTCAATTCTTTTATCAGGGAAACGGTACTATATGCGACAAAGGAATTTGCATCGAAGGAACAGGAGGATGTTGTAACGGAGTAACCTGTAATGATGGTATCACTGGAACTTATTGTGTTGAAAATAAGAGTTTATATTTAGGAAAAGGAAAACGATGTTGGGAATTTACATGTGAAACAAATCGACTTCCATGTTTGGACTCTATAACAACAGAAAAATTAAAAATTGGTGATCTATTCGAAGGCGGAGTTGTCGTCGGAATTTATCAACCAGGAAATAGCAAAGGTATAGGTCCTAAATTTTTAACAAATCAAGTAGAAATAGATGATTTATTGAAATCTGAAGCAGAAACAATAGAATTAACTACTATTGCAGATGGAAGAGGATATGGAGAAATTGAAGAGAACTTGTGTGAAATAAATTACAGTTATATTATGATTATGTCTATGAGTCCTATCGTTAATGATTTGACTAAGACAAGATATACATGGTCTAGAGATTCAAATGCTTGGGGACCGTTATTTACTTCTTGGGGAAAAATACTAGAATCTAATACAATTGATTTGAATCTTAAAAATGAAGGATTTGTTTACAATAACGTTTTTTCGAATAAAATAAATAATAGTATTATTCGAGATAATATGGTAAATTACTGCAATAAAAGATCTGTTGGAGATGATCCGATAAAAAGACTAGATAATAGATCTACTCAAGGAATATGTGGAAAGTGGTCGACGGATTGGGGAATGTACAATACAATACGATTAACTAATGCAAAGATTTTCGATCAAGCAGGAATAGATTATGATCAGTATTTAACTAAATCATTATACCAGAGTGGAGAAAAATTCGATTCAAATAGAATGGTTGATTTAGCAACAGCGATTTTAGAATACAATAAAACATCTACTTCTGCTAATAATCCCAACACATCAGATTGGTTTGTTGCTTCTGCAAACGAATGGGCTTATATATTGAGAGAAATTAAATTAAATAATCTTAATGAAACTCTTATTGCAGCAGGAGCATATCCTATAACAGATATTAATTGGACTTCTACTGGAGCGTTCGATTACAAAAATTTAGAAGGAATATCAGAAACCGGAGAAACTTGTTCTGTAGGAAAGGTGGCGTTGGCAGTAAATAGTAATACAATGAAGTTTGAAATAAGAAACAGAATGGAACCTGCTTTAGCAAGACCTATACGTCTAGTTACATGTAATGGCAAATATCCCACCTCAGATTATTCTTCTCTATGGAGAATCAATAAATGACAAATATTCCTGGGAGTTCTTCTATTCCTGTGTTTCGTGGAGTTGGTCTGATCGGTTCAGTAGGACCTAATGGCCCAACCGGGCCCACTGGAATAACTGGAAGTCCTGGACAATGTTTGCCAGGAGTAACTGGAATAGGAATTTCTGGAATAACTGTATCGGAAAATAATTTAATTTTGACTTTTGGTACTGCAGATAATCAAGTAAATATACTTCATTCTTCAATAAAAGGAAATACCGGTACGAATAGTGTAAATGGTTCTGTTTTTAATATACAGGCAAGTTCATTGTCGGGTCATCACATATTTCAAACATTTAGTCCAGAAGAGTTTAGTACTAGATCTGTTACATTTTCAGCAAATCCTAATCAAACAAAAACACCTAAATTTTTAGGGATTACATTCAATAACATTGATGTTATTGATGGTGCTACTTTTTATAAAATAAAAAGTCTTAAAACACTCTATAGTCCTTCTGGTTCTAGTGGTCAATTGGCTTATGTAGATCAATCGTTAGATAAATTTACAGTAAGAGGAGCCACTGGAACTTTATGGAATCCCATTACCGGTTTGCTTCGATATGTTCAAAACTACACTAAAGAAATTGATAATTTTAGTTCTACTGATAACAGAGACAATTATAGATCTGAGAATATCAATACTATCGGGGGAACAGTAATTACTGGAGGATGGGGAAGTGGGATCACTTTTACTATACCGGTAACTACTATTTCTGGAAATACAGGACAATCAGGATTAATTGTTTCGGCTCCTACTAATATAAAAATACCATTTTTTTCTACGAATCATTCTAGTGGAAATACTGCAAATTTATTAGTAGGGGGAGCAACACTAGGTTCTTGTTTTTTGAGTACAATTCCAGATCCAAGAAAAAGATGTGTTGATTTTATAAGTGAACCGTATTGTAAATCTATTCAAGGAAGTTGGAGCATAAATCCGTGTTCTAATAGAGAAGAAGTATTTTCTGCCGTTAAAACTTGTTGTATATATAGTTACGAATTAGACAAAGTTACTTGTATAGAAACATTTGAATCTGAATGTTTACAGTTTATGGGATTACCTGGAAACTTAAGTAAATGTTCTGTTTACGAAGGACTAATGAAAAAATGTTCCAATTTAATAGATTTGTGTCTGGAATGTGATTCCGGACAATGTTGCTATAAAGGAATTTGTACAGAAGAGTCAGAATATGATTGTATAACCAAAAATCCTGGGGCAGTTTGGTTTTCTGGAAAAACATGTTGAGTCAATTTTTTTAGTATAAATAATTAAAATGAAACTAGAATATAATACACGATCACTTAAAACTAATTTTAGTGTGGTTATTTTTGAAATAATTAACAAGAAAGACTTAATATAATGCCTCCTGGTAGTGACACGGGTAGTGGTGGACCTATATTTGGCGGCGGAGGCGGCGGAGGCGGCGGAGGCGGCGGAGGCGGAGGCGAAGGCGGCGGGCCGAACCCCGGCAATTGCCAGTTCGCCTGCTCATGCGATCGATATGCGTACATATGCTGCATATTCGGTTGCTGCCCGCTCGCTGGGGGGGACGGGTTCCATGGCGACTGCGATCTTTGGCTTACGTATGTAAACAAAAACGGCTTTGGCCCCCAAAATAGAATTAGTTGTGGGACCTCAAATCCGCCCTCCTCCACTGTGATTCAAACATGTGCGCCGTACGGAGAACCCTTTGTCAGAATTCCGCCCGAGAACAGGCCGCCGGGCGCGAGCCGATTCTGGGGGTTTGCAAAAAAACTAGGCAGTTATTGTGGTCCGATACATGTACTACGTGGCATCTTCGGCTCGCAGACAGACTGTTGCCGCCCTCCCTGCGCGATGCAGCACCAGGAATGTAATATGGCGTGCTTAGAATCGGGCACACCTGATGACTACTGCCATAATTATTCAGTTAAAACATATTTAACTACTTCTGGAATTAATCCGTATCGTGGAATACATTATGAAGCAACAGATAAACAATTGATTCCTCAATCGTACACAGGAACAACATTATACGGAATATACGCATCTGTTATTCCTGGAACCACATTTCCTTGGTGTGTAATCGGTACAACATCCTCCAGTATTAATCCGTGTTTTCCTGTGTTCGGTGACACCGAACAGTGTTATGTTTGTAAAAATATAAATACAAAGTTTATTTCTCCTAGTGTATTCAATACCAATACTATTTTGGGAAAACGATCCATAGGACAGGGTATAAATGGTGCCCCCTCGCCTGTTTCGCAAAATATTTTTACTTTTAATTCAATATTTGACCAACAGCAACTCAAGAACATTGAAAAAATTGGAAGTAATCCTTTCTATTCTATCTCAACAAATAGACAATTCCAAACACTTGGAGTAATGAATCATGCCAAATATATAAACTCCTTTTCTTATTTTGGACTTACTGGATTGGGATGGAAGAATTTGAATATGGTTAGAGGAGTTCCTATTCCATTTAATTTTCCGAATTTTGACTCGAACGACGCAACAAAACCCCTCTTTTCAAACGGATTTAATAATTCCATAGAAATAACTGCGGGCGACACTGCAACAGCATTCATAACACCGAATTACATCCAGGCAGCACAAGGAAAAACTTTTTTCTGTGTTATAAATTCTAACGATTGTTCTGTTATAACAGATCATTCTACAGAACTTCCTGGAGAACATCCCGATACAGTCGATGATCCGAATTACGGGCGTCCATATAAGCATTGGTGTCATATATTGAGAGATCAGGGATATGAAAGCATAAACCCAGCAGGAATAACAAATAGAACTCTTGACGACTTATCTTTTAATAAATTAAGATATGCAAATAATTTAGGTGGTATAATCCAAGATTCCGATAGAATTATAGCTCGAGCTGAAACGGAACTCAGAGAAATAAGCGAAGAAAGCAACAGAATACCGCACTACATTAGTGGTAATTTTACAGAAACTGGTGAAGGAGATGTATTTGCAAGGATATGGAACGCACCTCATGTAAATCCTTATAGGTCTTTTGGATTTGATTATTATCGTGTATTCGAAACGTCATCAGGAATATCGTATCAGGCTAATTATAAAGATTTTCCTGATGGAGTATTTGGAGTAAGACCTGATTTATTTATTTCACGAATAATAACTAGAAATTGTCGAACTGATGGTAATTTATTTCCTATTGGATATGGAACAACAGCAGATTTACAAAATAATACTAGTTGTAATACTCATCAGTGGTTAGGCTGGGACAATTGGGGAATCACCAATCCATTTGAGCATTACAAAAATACAAATTGTGATAGCGACAACTTCAATCCTTCTAGATTTTATTATAATCAAATTTCTTTAGGAAATCAACACGGATTAGTATCACTTGGAATAGTTCCCGATGTAGCGGACGAAGCAGATTTCGTATATAAGAACCCTATTTCTGATATTAATTTTAAGCAAAGAGAAAAAAACATAAGATACTTGATACAATTTTCTGGTAAAGAAGTTTCGCCGTTACCAACTGACGGGATTTCTCGTTGGTCTACGGAACAGCTTGATCTTGCAGATGCTGGTAGTATTAATTTGTCATCATATCCTGTTTCGAAATTTCTGAATCAACCAATCGAGGATGAAATATCGTATAGGATTTTTAATTTTACTGGTAGTTCTCCAGATAGAATCTGTAGTATAGAAGTTACAGGCGGATTAACCTTTGATGATATAACAGAAGATTTTTGTAGACTGAGTCATAAGTCTATCCAAGCAATTCCTCATTTAATTAATAAAAGTCTATTAAGAGAATACGTTGGATTTGTCGGTGCAACTGTACGAAACGCAGGTTTTAATACTGAGGCGCATCCTATATGGAAACCGAGTCATAAACCGCCGATAGTACATATATTAGACGCAGAAGGAATCGCCACACTAATTATAAAAAAGACAAATCCGGGTGCATTATATCCAACTAGTATTGGTTTATATAGAAATGCCAGTTGGAATTGGATTAGTGCCGGAACTAGTGGAAATAACTGTGCAGTTTTAGCATACACCCATGATAATAAGAGAATTCATAAGTTTTTATGTTGGGGTTCTCGGTACAACATACCAAATCCGGATCCAAAACATTGGCCAACTGGTATCTCTTTTCAAGAACACACAACTTCTTCTAATATTTGCACAGCTGGATTAACAGAAGACTGGAAACCATGTCAAGTAGATGTGACGATTGATACTCCTATATTTTATTTGAAAACTTATCCGTTTTCTAGTTATTGGATACGCTCTGAGAAAAATCCATCAAGTTTTCCTCAAATTCCATCCAATGGACCCTTATCTTCTCAATTAATATTTAACACAAGAGCAAAAGTTATAACAAAATCACATAATAATGATACATGGATTAAACATGAAAATCAGGCGTTTGGTCCTCCTATATATTTTAATTTTTATCAAAAATCTGATGATACAAAAGATTTTTTTAAGAAATTCAATACTCCAAACGGAAAAGACTTATTTAATAATCATCTAAGTACTATATACAGAACCTTTGAGACTATTAGTGATATATTTGGTGCAAAAAATTATCCAGACTTACCCACATATCTAGAGGTTAAAGGAAATAATAACTTATCAAACCTGTTTACGGGAGCTACTTTTCAGAACTGGGATTCTTCTTTATTAGGTCATCCTGGTACAACATCAGGAATCACTTTTGTCGGATTCGATAATTCGTATATTCCTGTATCCAGTCATACAGATTACAAAGAGAGTCCTGCAACTTATTTGTCTAATAATCTATATTTACCGTCATGGACTCCAAATTATCCGTTAGTGAGTGGTGGTGCTCATTTATTAAATATACTAAATCCGGGTTCTACCTATACATGTGGTTGTGGTGGAGGACAAACAGGTTGTTGTATTTCTGTTAGCGGTTGTACTATAGATGTTGAATGGGCATGCAAAACTATAGGAGGAACATGGAGTCCTGGATCTTGCCCGACTACATGTAATTGTAACCCCCTAAATACTAATCCGACAACTCTTTCATTCAACGAATCTGAAGGAACTCAGAACGTAATACTCGGTCAGACAGATCCATTATGTCAGTGGACTGTATCTGTACCCGGAAATTGTCTATGGATCACTGCTCCAACGACAGGAACTAGTACTAGTATTTCAGTATCAGTAGAACAAAATTCAACGACAACTACTAGAACATGTACAATTACTGTTACGGCAAGTAATGCTACTAAATCCATAACAGTAACCCAAACGGGAACAGGAGGAGGATCAAATACTGGAGCGTGTTGTTTACCGGATGGTTCTTGCGTTGATTCTGTGACTCAGACCGAGTGTAACACACAGAGCGGCAATTACCGTGGCAACAATACAGTTTGCTCGCAGCAAAACTGTGGTAGTGGTGGTGGTGGTGGTGGATTTATAGACTGTTGTGATTATTTTGTAGGTCCTTGTTGTAAAAACAATAGTTGTGCGGAAAATACAACTCCACAAGAATGTTATACTGCTAAAGGTATATTTTTAGGATTTAATCGAACTTGTGACGATTGTCCAACAACGAGTTAACATATGAGTATAATTGGATCTAGTTCTATATTAACAACAGGTATTCCTGGTCCTGTAGGGCCGATAGGTCCTACAGGAAACACAGGAAATGTAGGATTATCTGCTGCTAACTGTGAAAATTTAGCAAGAGGAGGAACTTCTACTTATATAACCAGTGTAAAACAAGAAAATAATCCGTATGCTAATACTGTATTCTCTTTTTCTGATAATCAAAAACAATCCTTTATATATTCCAAACTAGCAGGATCTACTTTATTTGATTCGTATGGAGTTCTTGGGAGTGCAGTGTCTACTCCTTCTATTTTTATAGCGGCTTCTGGATCTAACGCAGGAGTTACATATCATTTCAAATCAATTAGTTCAGAAATAGCCGCAATGGAAGTTACTTCCGATTCTGATCATATCTATATTAATGGTCCGGTTAATCCATATGATGCAAAGGGATTCATTGAAAATGAGTTATTGTATTTTACTGGTAAAACACAAGATCCTATTTTAGACGGTATAACTGGAGGGCTAGGTTCTTTTAGATTTGAACCAAAAACGAATCACTTCAGTGTTAATACAGGAATATTAACCAGAACTATAGTATCTACCATTTCTTCTGCTGCTATTGGAAGCAGTGGTAGTTATATTGATATAAGACAAGGAGGAGTATTTTATATCAATACTCCAAACGGAATATTAGGAATAACAGGAATGACTGGTAGTGTAGGTTCTACTGGAAATATTATAACATTAACAGTCATTACTCAAAGTGATTATATTTGGAAATTTCCAACAAATGTCTGGTTTGAAAAAGGAGAAAATTATTTAGGATGTGGTGAGACTGTTATAAATTTAACATCCAATAATAATGGTTTAAACTGGAACGCAACTGTTTTTGGAAGAGGATTTAACTCTACTGTTTTGACTTGCAATTCTTCATGGGATATGGGATCTTGTAATTACAATCAAGGTCAAACTTGTAATAATTATATTACTCGTGCAGATTGTAATTTAAGTAACGGCATATTTTGTCTCAGATCTTGTGATTTAGAATGGGAAGTATTTGATACCGGATCTTGTTGTATTAATGGAGTATGTAAAGACAATACTTCAAAATTTTTATGTACAAAATACGGAGGTAGATGGTGGAGTCCGGTTCAAACCGGTAATAACGGTTGCAATGCATTTAAATGTTGGGATCCTTGTGTAGACGGACCAGGATCTTGTTGTCCTCCCGCTGGATCCACTTGTTTAGACAGACATTCCAAAACAGAATGTGATATGCTCAGTGGAACATGGTCGGGAGAAGAGTGTAATCCATTTAGTTGCACACCTCTTGGTGGTAGTATAGGAGCATGTTGTTTGGGTCCCAATTTATGTGAATCACTAACCTATAAGGATTGTGCAAAAAGAGGAGGAATATTTACTGGTATCGGAGAATTGTGTGGAGAAGTTAATTGTGACTGTTTCAATTACTTGCCGTCAGGAATAGGTTGTGGAACAGGAATTTCATTTTCCGATTCCGGAGTAAAATTTTCAGAATTTCAATTAAATACCAATGGATTTGATTTTACTGAAAGTGAAGGAATAACTAGTGCTAAAATTTGTTTTAGATATAAACCACTAGGAAAAAAAGATAGATTCTTTATCTTACGAACAAATGATGCAGATCCTGCAATTAAGTCAGGAATAAGAAATCTTCCAGCAAAAAATTATTATGATAATTATATTCCATTTATAACTAACCCAATTTTAAGTCATCCTAGATATGTTAATCCAGAAAATCCACAGAGTAAAGATGGAACTAATTATGATACTGCTATTTTCGACTCAGGATGTACATCTGGAAACGAATGGAAAAATGTGGAACTAACAATAAAAGATTCTGATGTTGAAATATACGATAATACTGATCAATGGTATAAAAAATTAAGACTTTGGGTCTTTGCTGGTTGTGATCCAACTCAATCAGGTGCAACTAAATGGTTTTTGGGAATAACTTGTGACGAATGTCCAACTCAGTCCTCATTAGCATTAATAAATTCGGTCGAAAATGTCAATAGTGCTGATACAAAAATAATAAATATAGCAGACAGTGTATTTAAAATAATCGGCGGAGATATCTCATGACTACAAATTTTCGCTCAAGAATACCTGATATTATAAATCACGACATTGTATTGCATCAAGGAATTTGTTGTACCGGAAACAGCAGAATAGGATCTACAGGAGAATTCGGATATCATGAATGTTTTGCAAATAATGGACAATATTTTCCGTACATATATTCTATAGTTGGTTCTACTGGAACGATAATCACATCCGCAATACCAACATGTGAACAAAGAAATCCAAAAAATGTCACTTAATTCGACTGAAATTAAAATATTAAATGAAAGCAAACTTATGTGGGGCAGTTGTTATACAACAATTGATCAAGATAATGAAAAATATACCTCATGTAAAGAATCAATTGCGTATGAATGTAGTGGATATTTTGAACCACAAGATCCATGTTCTACATTTAATTTTTCAAACTTATTTAAACATGATAATAATTGGCAATCTTATAGTATGCCCGGAGCTAGTTTTTCTAATATTAGTATAGGATCTGAGTTCCAAGGGATAATATATGCAGGAAATTATACTCCGAGTTCATTTCAAATATCAGATCAACTGAAAACTTATACTTCTCAAGATTCTAATAGTTATGCAATTTTTGTTTATTCTGATTTAGTTTCTCAATCTTTTGATTCATATAATCCATTAAAAAAAGATACTTCTGCTTTTAGTGGTTCTTATAATAAATTTTTTGGAAATAAAATAAATTCTATATTAAATAGTTCAGATTATTCAGATATTGGAATACTGTGGTCTGATTTTTGTGTTCCTTCTTTAGGAGAATTGGTATTTCTAAAAAATCAATTTAACTCTATAACAAATTTTAGAGCCAAATTAAATTCTTTATTGTCTGGAACAAATTTTATATTAACATCATCTACTGTTTTTGTTGGAGATACAATTAGTTACAGACAATTAAAACCATTTAATCAAAAATTTTTATATGGAATAGATCTAAACTCTGATACTATACCATATCCTTTAATAAGTTCAAAATTAAACATACATAACGTGGTTCACACTAGATCAATTCCTTTAACTTAATAAATCTAATATGGGATGTGGTTGTAATAAAAATAAAAACTCTGAAAAATCCTGCACTGGCACGGATTGTCCGTCAACAAAAGTAGCAAAAGAAATTACAATTCAACATCTGATTGAACCCGTTTCTAATATAAATACTCGTAGTGTTCCTGTTTGGTTAAAACAAAAAGGTTATAATATGGATCAAGAATTTAAAAAACGAGAAGTGGCGCCTTCAAATCCGATTGCAAAAGGATTTGGAATGGCAACAAGTTTTATTAATGCAATAGCTTCTAAAGGAGTTAACAGCGAAAAAGTAAACATTCCCTTAAAACAATTACGAGTATTGAGTTGTTTTGGGAATAAAGATTCTGGTGGAGTATTGCCTGCTTGTGAATACCTACAAACAAGTGCGACACCAGGAAAATTCTTTTGTGGAGGATGTGGTTGTGGAGATAAGCCTCTTACTTGGTTAAACGGCACTGCAGACGAATAGATTATCCAAAACTTGCCTGTCCTCTTCAAATGCCTGGGTTCTCTAATTATAAAGAATCTGCACCAGAAGAATCTGTTGCACCAGTTACTCGTCGGGCCTATATCGAAAAGATGAAATTTGAAGAATTAAATTCGGTTTCAGTAACCATGCCAGAAGATCCTAAGAGTTAAATATTTTCGAGTGAAGGCCCAGCTCCTTATAAATAAAATGGAGCAATAATGGGAAATATTAACTCAAAAGACAAAATTATTAAATACGCACTCAGGGCATTAGGTCATCCTGTAATAGACATCAATGTAGACCACGAACAATGTCTGGATCGCGTAGACGACGCGCTAGAGTTGTTTGCAGAACGACACTTTGATGGAGTAGAAAAGGTGTATTTTCGTCATACTATGACCGAAGATAATATACAAAAACGATATATTGATACAGAAACCTTATCTAATCCTACCGGTATAACCGGAGACGGACCCGATGGAACAACCATAGTAAGTGTTGTAAAATTATTTCGTTTTAGTAATTTTGCTAACATTAATATGTTTGATATCAGATATCAACTTGCCCTAACAGATTATTTTGGCATCAATAGAGGACTGGCTTCTCAATCCTCACTAGGTCTTCCTCAATACAGCGCAACAAAACGATATATTAATTTAATTGAACAATTTTTTGCTCCAGAAAAAGCCATAAGATTTAGTAAAGTTAAAAACAGAATTTATATTGACGGAACTATGGAAGAATTATCAGCAGGTGCAGTTATGGTTATTGAGGCCTATGCTGCACTGGATCCAAACAAGTACACTGAAATATACGACGACAGATTATTAAAAAAATATGTTACTGCACTAATTAAAAGACAATGGGGAGCGAATATGGCAAAATTTGATGGAGTTCAATTGCCTGGTGGAATCACCACTCGAGGCGCTGCAATTCAACAAGAGGCAATACAAGAAATAGAATTAATCGAAAACGAGATAAGAGGAACACACGAACTACCTTCTGACTTCTTCATAGGATAATGTATGGCGACAAATCCGTATTTCAGATCATACGATTCTGATCGAGAACAAAAACTCATCAATGAATTGACTATTGAAACTATTCGTGCAATGGGTCGAGATGTTCTGTATATTCCTAGAGATTATTTGAATATAGACAACATATTCGGAGAAGATCCTGAAGCAAAATTTACCGAAGGATATCCAATAGAGGCCTATCTGGTAGACGTAGATCGGTTTCAGGGAAATCGAGACGTTATCGCAAAATTTGGTGTACAAATAACAGATCGTTGCACTATACTGTTATCTAAAACTAGATTCGAAGAAGAAATAAAACTTAAAAGAACAGAGATACTCAAGCCTCGTGCTGGAGATTTAATATATCTTCCTCTTTCCAAGTCTTTATTTGAAATCAATTATGTAGAAGACGAATTTCCATTTTATCAATTAGGCGGATTAACTACATATACTCTTACTCTGGAACTGTTCACATACGACGGAGAAACCATCGATGTTGGAGTTACCGATGTAGATGTCATAGAAACAGAAAGAAAAACTCCTGCCATTATATCGTATATTCACGGAAGTCCTATTACTGGATCAAATGAAATTAGAGACGGCGAATTAGTATTTCAAGTATTAGGAGTAACCGGGCCCGGTTCTACTTTAGCAAATGCAACAGCAACTGCTACAGTAGTAGATATTATTCACGGCACGACAATGAACGCACTGTATCTGTCTGGAATTAGTGGTGCCTTCTCTTATAGTCAAACTCAAACCGTTAAGGGAAGTGTATCAGGTGCAGAATATTACTTCCGAGTAGCAGGAACATCCAGTGACAGAATAATTCCAACAGATCCGTTTACCGGTAAAAATGTAAACGATAATAATGATTTGAAACAGTCTACAATGACCATTTTTGATTTTACTGATATTGATCCGTTTTCTGAAGGAAATTATTAATGTTTAATCAGATTTTAGAAAGCGGGTTTGACGATATTATTAAAAAACATGTTATTGCATTCGGTTCGTTGTTTAGTTCTGTTTATACCATGACTGAAAGAAACGGCCAAACAGAAAAAAGAAGAGTTCCAATATCATTTGGTGCAAAAGAAAAATTTATTCAAATAATTATAAACGAAAGTGGTCTAACAGATAAAACTCATATTCAAATGGATTTACCGAGAATGGGATTTGAACTGGTAAATATTCAATACGATCCTGGACGCAGAATAAACAAACTACAAAAGAAAACAAAAATTCTTAACAATGTTCAAAAACAAGCTTTTTCAGAATCTCCTTATAATTTTACATTTGCACTGTATGTATTTTCTAGAAGTATGCAACACAATTTACAAGTAATTGAACAAATTGCTCCGTATTTTACTCCAGACTTTACTGTTACAATGAATATGAACGAACTGTACCAACGAGTAGATGTTCCTATTGTTCTAATGGACATAGATATTAACGAAGATTATGAAGGAACATTCGATCAGCGTAGATCAATAGTTTCTGTGTTGCAGTTTAATATGAAAGGTTACATTTACTCGCCCACAAAAACTAATACTACTGGTGTTATTGAAACTAGTGACATTAATTTGTTTGACGGCTTGACTGGAAATAATTTTATTTTAGATATTGGATATACCGGAGACGCTGATATCGGTCCGTCAAGTATTGTTTGGTCTCCCGAAGGAAATCCATGAAATCTAGTAATGAAAAAATATCAGATGCACTGAATATCAAATTTACACCAGAAGAAACTACTTCAATAGTTAAACCTGTTCCAGAAAAAGAGTCTACAGATTTAACAGGAGATTTTAATTCTGCTCGACAGAATATTTCTTCTCTGATTGATACTGGAATGACTGCATTAGACGGAATATTAAAGGTGGCAACAGAATCCGATTCTCCCAGAGCATATGAAGTATTATCTAATATGATCAGAACTTTAAGTGAAATGAATAAGGATCTGATGGATATACACGAGAAAATGTCGAATACCGAATCTAAAAAAATTACAGTTAAAAATACAACAAATAATTCAATATATGTGGGATCTACTAGTGATCTTCAAAATCTAATTAATAGAGAAAGAAGTCCGTTAAAAGTTTTTGAAGAAGAGGATAAAGAATGAAGAAGCCTGGATATCTGGGAAACACAAATCTTAAACCAGAAGGCCAACGCATTGAATTCACTAAAGAACAAGTAGAAGAATATGTTCGTTGTGCCCAAGATCCTAGTTATTTTGTATCCAAATATATCAAAGTAGTTTCTCTTGATAAAGGTCTTGTTGCTTTTGATATGTATCCGTATCAGAAAAAAATGATCGAAATGATTCATAATAATAGATTTGTTATAGCAAAACTTCCCAGACAGAGTGGAAAAACTACAACAGTTGCCTCTTATTTACTACATTATATTTTATTTAATCAGAGTGTTAATATTGCCATTCTGGCAAACAAACAGTCTACTGCAAGAGAAATTCTTGCACGGTTGAAATTGTCATACGAATATTTGCCTCTTTGGTTACAACAAGGAGTTCGAGAATGGAACAAGCACTCTATTGTTTTAGAAAACGGGTCTAGAATCATTGCAGCAGCAACTTCTTCTAGTGCAATCCGTGGAGGATCATACAATGTTATTCTTTTAGACGAATACGCACACGTTCCTACTACAGTGGCAGAAGAATTCTTCAGCTCCGTTTATCCTACGATCACTGCCGGTCAAACTACCAGAGTTATAATGATTTCTACTCCAAAGGGCCTAAATATGTTTTATCGTTTTTGGAAAGGAGCTCAAAGTAAACAAAATGAATATATTCCGATGGAAGTTACATGGAATGAGGTTCCAAAATACCCAGGAGGTCCATTACGAGACGAAGAATGGAAACAAGAAACTATACGAAATTCTTCAGAACGACAATTTCAAGAAGAATTCGTATGTGATTTTATAGGATCAACCAATACTCTGATATCATCTCAAAAATTAAACAGCTTAGTCTGGAAAAAGCCTATTTCTAAAACTAATGACGGGTTAACAATTTTAGAACCGAGTCCAGAACCAAACGAAAAGGGACGATCTAATATTTATTTTATGGTAGTAGATGTGGCTCGAGGACAAGGAAAAGACTACAGCGCATTTACCATTGTAGATATAACTAAATTTCCGTATCGTGTGGTAGGAAAATACAGAAATAATACTGTTTCTCCGTTATTGTTTCCGTCTATTATTCGTGCAGTTGCTGGCAGATACAATAATGCCTATGTGATGGTGGAACTAAATGACATTGGAGCCCAAGTGGCTGATGTATTGCATACAGATCTAGAATACGAAAATTTAGTTAAATCTAATATTTTAGGTAGAAAAGGACAGGTATTAAACGAAGGCTTTGGAAGACAAAAATCTCTTCAACTAGGAGTCAGAACAAGTCAAATAGTCAAAAAAGTCGGATGTGCAGTTTTAAAGAATCTTATAGAAAACGATAAATTAATTGTCGAAGATTCTGATATTATCGAAGAACTTACCACCTTTATTGCAGATAATTCATCGTTTCAGGCAGAAGACGGGTATACAGACGATTTGGTTATGACTCTGGTTTTATTTTCTTGGGCGACTCGTCAAGAATTTTTTAAAAATATTACAGATTCCGATATCAGAACAGAAATGTATTCACAAGAAATGAAAAAAATAGAAGAAGATTTGTTACCATTTGGTTATATTTTAGACGGAACCCCTGAGATATCACTTGAATCTGATTCAGAAGATACAAAAAAAGATAATTGGTTATTGGCACATCAATCTGAAGATCCAAAACGATGGGTGGATCTGTACCGACAAAATAGATTTTTTTGAAAATATAAAAAAGTATAAATAAGTAAAAGTTTTAGATCTAAAGGAGACTTAAATGACAGCAAGATCTCGACCAAATATTAAGTTAAAATTAACAGATACTTCTTTCGTAATTCCACCAACAGACACTCTTCTAAATACAAGTACAGCAGCTTGTTGGGCTCCCGAATTGGGTTTGTTAGCGACTGCAACAGAAATTCAAAACGGATTTATTCGAGTAGAGTCTCAGGGAAATTGGTTTGGTCGAGTAACTTCTTTAATTCAAAATGCAATCGGTGTTACAGAAGGAAATCTTGATAGATTTGAGTTAATAATGAATGGAGTTTCTGGTTCAAACGGAGTAACTACTGGCGGTGCAATCGGATTACTAAATTCCCCATACGGAACAACGTATACTGTTAATGTACTTCAGGGTGTAACAAATGGCTTAACCCTGA
>Ga0194118_10002669_pt1 | contig 22048 bp, 20 predicted proteins | sample TA2MahsurfametaG_2_FD_148662 | JGI IMG/M metagenome (GOLD analysis project Ga0194118, IMG submission 148662) | Freshwater microbial communities from Lake Tanganyika, Tanzania - TA2015013 Mahale N5 surface | ecosystem: Environmental > Aquatic > Freshwater > Lake | place: Tanzania: Lake...
TGTTGAATCAGCAAAAGCCCTGCCGCTCCATGAAGCCCCCAATGGCGCGATGAACAGGCGCATTCCACCCACCCATCACCATCGCGAGCCGCCACTTCGGCAGTCTGTCACAGTGGCAGGTCATCCACAGGGCGACTTTCTCCACAACTTCTCGTTCTTCCATTCTGCCGCTCTGCCTTACTCCATACCTTCGCGTGATGAAATCAAGAGCGAAGATCTCGTACTCGTTATCAATCGCACTCGTCTTTTCCCTGGTGATCGTTCCAACTCGAACCGCAATCGCCGAAGAATGCAAAGCCGAGAAGTGCATTGAGGTGACGGTCGATGATGAGAGCGATGAAATCGTCGTCACTTATCGAAGTAGCTCTCCGGGTAAATCGAAAAAGGGGCCAGGAGGAGAGAGGCGAGAATCAACAAATTCCGGTTCGTTCTCTGCAGCGGGCGATCCCAAACGAACCTGGATTCCGTATCACCCTGATCGCTATGCCGCATGGCGAGAAGCGGCGCGAAAAGCGGCAGCGACGAGGAAAAGGAATAGAGAGAAGGTTGCACCTCCTGCAGAGTTAGTGGTTGCCTCAACCTCGCTCTCGGATCGCGTCAGCCAGATGATTCCTATCGGGGATATCCAATTTCAACCTGTCAGCGGAGCAACCCTTCACACCCCGGTCTTCTTTTGGACCACGACACCAACGAAATTTGAAGTAACTCTTAAAGTTGCAGGAATCCCGGTGGGAGTTTCGCTTAAACCAGAGTTTCTCTGGGAATACGGAGAGGGAACTACCCGACAAACTTCGCTACCTGGCGCACCGTATCCACTAGCTCTCAACACCTTCACTTATCACCACGCTGGAGTCAAAAAAATCAAGCTAACGACAACATGGAATGGGACTTTTACTGTTGCCGGACTTTCATCGCCAATTGATGGCGTGATCACCCAGAAGCGAGAGCGTGACCTCACAATCTATAAAGCGCCAACTCGATTACTTGGTTGATCTTCCACATAGAGAGTTAATCCACAGATTTCACACTCGTCCAAAATTGGATTCGAAATTTGAACCAGCATCTTCCCATGACAACACTCACTTCACCGCATGATTTGTTGGTAGCAGTACCGTTTTTGATGGGTTTCTCACCGGAAGAGTCCTTGATCGTGATCGGGATCCGAGAAGAGGCAATCAATATTGCAATGCGCTTTGATCTTGATAGTCGGGATTTTAACGAAATAGTCGTTCACTTGCAGCGCTCTCACTCTGACTGCGCGATGATCATCTCCTACACCGCAACAGGCGATAAGAGAGATCTCAATAATGAGATCAGGGAGATGATTTCAGCCACTGGAATCTTCGTGAGGGAATCACTCCTGGTCGAGGGCGGACGATGGCGATCTGCGATCTGTGACGACATCTCATGTTGCCCAGCAGAGGGAAATCCCATCCCTGAGATCTCAAGTTCGAAGATTGCGGCAGAACAGGTCCTACTTGGTCACCCGATGCCCTATGCATCACGCGAAGAACTTCAACAATCCCTTCATTGTGATGGCTCGCTTCAGGCCCTCGCCAACGACGTCTCACTTGCGATTGAGTTGATTGCTGAGATCGACTATCGCAATGACCCAAGACCATTTCAAAGAGAAGGTGCGCAAGCCATATCTCAACTGATAGAAGTGGCTGAAGTGGCAGGAACAGCAAGTGATGCCTCTCTTCTCGCTTTGGTCCTGGTTCGACTCAAGGATCTGCAGGTGAGGGACTTCGCGCTCGGTTCAATTAACGAAGAGAACTTGGAGATATTGATCGATCTCTGGCGCTGGATTGTTCGCATTGCGCCATCTCGCTATGTCGCTCCAGTAGCAACGCTTCTCGCTGCTACCGCCTATGAGAAAGGTGATGGAGTATTAGCGCAGAGCGCCCTCGATCGTGCGCTGGAGAGTGATGATGAGTACCCGCTTGCGCACCTACTGAAGCGAGTCTTCGCTGCGGGTTGGCCCCCTGAGACTTTCGCCACGATGCGAAGAGAACTTCATCCCAAAATATCCTCGGCAATCTTCGATGAGGTCGCCTGATGCTCCTTTGCAAAGGCTTGATTGGTTCCAACAGCCTTCACTGTCGGGGGTAGTATTTCTTCAACTTTACGGCCCCAATCTGGCCGATCACCTGAAAAAGTTGAAGGAGTCTTGAGATGCTGGTTGGTGTCCCTCGTGAAATCAAGAATCATGAATATCGCGTTGCGATTACCCCGGCTGGCGTAAGAGAGTTCATCAATCACGGCCATAAAGTCATCGTAGAAACCGGTGCAGGCAATGGTTCGGCGATTTCAGATGATGCTTACAAATCTGCTGGTGCTGAGATCGTAGCTACTGCCGCTGAAGTCTGGTCGCGGGCGGAGATGATCTTGAAGGTGAAAGAGCCAATCGCGCAGGAATATCCATTGATGCGCCAAGGTCAAGTGCTCTTCACCTATCTACATCTCGCAGCCTCGAAAGATTGCACTGATGCTCTCATCAAGAGTGGTATCACCGCGATTGCCTATGAAACCGTCGATGTCAATGGATATCTTCCGCTTCTCGCGCCGATGAGCGAAGTTGCTGGACGCATGGCGGTACAAGTTGGTGCAGCGGCACTACAAAAGAGTGCTGGCGGTCGAGGCGTTCTCCTTGGTGGCGTGCCTGGCGTACGTCCGGCACGAGTTGTGATCCTTGGCGGGGGAGTCGCTGGCGTCAATGCCGCGACAATCGCGCATGGAATGAGAGCAGAAGTCACGATTCTTGATGTGAATACCCGTCGCCTCGTTCAGCTTGATGAACTTTTCGAGGGAAATGTCAGAACCCTTGCCTCTAACTCCTATGAGATCGAAGACCAAGTTCTCTCAGCAGATCTTGTAATTGGCGCAGTTTTGGTCCACGGTGCAAAGGCGCCACGCCTAGTCAGTAACGATCTCGTCAAACGAATGAAGCCAGGCAGCGTTCTTGTCGATATTGCTATCGATCAAGGTGGTTGCTTTGAGGACTCTAAGCCCACCACGCATGCTGACCCGACATATCCAGTCCATGGCTCAATTTTCTATTGCGTGGCAAATATGCCTGGCGCGGTTCCTAATACCTCGACCTATGCGCTGACGAACGTGACGCTTCGTTACGCCCTCGCGCTCGCCGATAAAGGATGGCGGGAGGCGATAAAGGACGACCCGAATCTCGCCCTTGGCCTCAATGTGCATGAAGGAAAGATTTATTACGAGGCGGTCGCCGAAGCTCACGGACTTCCCAACCATAAACTTTAGATCTTTCTCATAGGCTCTCGCTATGCAGGAGAGTTCGGCTGAGGTAGTAGTTATTGGTGGCGGCGTAGTAGGCGCTTCAATCGCATTCCATCTCGCGGAAGCAAGTGTCGATGTTGCACTCATCGAGAAAAGCGAGCTTGGGGCAGGATCAACCTCGAAGGCAGCAGGTGGTCTTCGCACCATCTTTAGCGATGACCTTAATATCGAGATAGCCCTTCGCTCAATCGAGGCCTATCGAAACTTTTCTGCGCGACCAGGGCATGAAGTCGACTTCAAGGTTCATGGGTATCTCATTCTGATCAGTAGAGAAGATGACCTCGAGAATTTTCGAAGAATCGTCGAACGTCAAAACGCTTTTGGCATTCCAAGTCGAATCATCTCGCCAGAAGAAGCAGGTGAGATAAATCCGATGATTTCTACTGAAGGCTTGATCGCAGCTCTCCATTCGCCGGCTGACGCGCAATGTTCCCCCGAAGGTGCAGTGATGGGTTATGCCCAAGGCGCAAGAAAACTTGGAGCGAAGATTTTGCAGGGTGAGGGCGTTATGGGGATAGATCAAGAAGCGAATTCAATCACCGCGGTTCATACGGCGAGTAGGAAGATTTCAACGTCAACGGTCGTCATTGCTGCTGGAGTTTGGTCACCAGAGATCGGCGAGATGATCGGCCTCGATATTCCGGTTAAGCCGTACAAGCGAGAGATAGTGATTACCGATTCGCTTGGAAGCCACTGGAGTGGGATGCCTGACTCACTCCCCATGACGATCGATTTCTCCTCAACGCTTAGTTGGCGACCCGAAGGAGGAGCCCTCCTTATCGGATTCTCAGATGAGAGAGTTCCAGCTGGCTTCGACACCACTCGAGATCCGAGATATATCGAAAAGCTTGCCGAACTTGCGCTCCATCGAATACCAATCACGAATCAACTTGGAATCGGAAAGGGATGGGCAGGGCTCTATGACACAAGCCCCGATAACAATGCCCTCCTTGGTGAAGCGAATTCGCCCAACCGAGTTCTCTATGCCACTGGATTCAGCGGTCATGGCGTGATGCAGGCACCTGCAGTGGGAGAGATCATTCGAGACCTGTACCTTGGGCAAGAACCTTTCGTGGATATATCTCCGCTCTCAGTTGATCGATTCAAAGAGGCGAGAGCGCGTAGAGAATCTGCAGTCTTCTAGCCAGGCTTTGGGCCAGGTTTTGCGAAGGGTTTTGAGCCAGAACGGCAATGATGACTTGCAGGAGTGGGTCGGATTCTTTAGATTGCGCCGAGGTCATGAGTTCCAGCGTTTAAGCCCCGGCTAACTGGACGGCAACCCTCCTCCGCGGTGGGGTGCTCCGGGTGAGGACCAGGTGTCACGAAAGTCGTGATGCAAGCGCGGGTCTGCCAACTTCTGTCAGGTCCAGCGTTAGATCTGAAGTAGAGAAAGGCAGAAAATGTCAGATTTCAAAAACGTAAAGTCTCGTAAGCGACCGATTGCACTTGTTGCTCTTGCACTCGCTGCACTATTCCTTAGTTCCTGCTCATCCTCATCAGAAGATGCAGCAGCGCCCGCCGAAGGTTGCGTTGCCGGTGAGTTGGCGACCGTTGAGGCAGGCGCTCTCATCATCGCAACAGGTGAACCCGCTTACTATCCATGGGTCATCGATGATGCACCTGAATCAGGGCAGGGATTTGAAGCGGCGATTGCATATGCCGTCGCTGAGAAGCTCGGCTACGGAAAAGATGCTGTCAAGTGGATCCGCTCCACATTCGATGGCGCAATCGCTCCTGGCCCGAAGGACTTCGATTTCAACCTTCAGCAGTACTCGATCACGACAGAGCGCGCTGAAGTAGTTGACTTCTCATCTCCTTATTACAAGGCAAATCAAGCGATCGTCTCGTTCAAGGGAAGCAAGCTTGATGGCGTCACCGACCTCGCCGGCATCACTGCCGCAGGGGCAAAGCTTGGCGCGGCAGTCTCAACCACCTCTCTTGATGTGATTGAGAGCCAACTCGGTCTCAAGGCTTCTGTATTCAACGACAATGCCGGTGGTGTCACCGCCCTTAAGAACAAGCAGATTGATGGATTGGTCGTCGATCTACCGACCGCCTTCTATCTCTCCGCTGTTGAGATTGATAACGGAATCATCGTTGGACAGATTGACGGAAGCGATGCAGGAGATAGCGGTTTCGGTCTCCTTCTCGCTAAGGACAGTCCAATAACTGGTTGCGTCACTGACGCAGTCGATGCGCTCACATCGGATGGCACCATCGCAGCAATCACGCAAGAGTGGTTGGCTAATACTGCGGGCGCCCCTGTCCTCAAGTAAGCACATCACTAGATAATCGAATGCCAATCGGTCGATGGGCGTAGTCAAGGCTTACCGATGACTTCGCCCATCTCCGATTCAGAGAACTGGCAACCAAGCGAACTCGAGAGAAGGCGCCGCGCAGAGCGCCAACGCAAGACGCAGAAAAACGTTTTAATCGCAGGAATATCTAGCGTTCTCGTCTTGGGCACTTTTTCCATCATTCTGGTCAACTCACCAGGATGGATTTCACTACGCGATACTTTCTTCAAATGGGCATACGGAGTAGAGGTACTTCCTAAAGTCATCCTCGGATTCACCACGAATATAACGCTCACCTTAATTGCTGGTAGCTCAGTGGCTCTCTTGGGATTATTGCTCGCCTTAGTACGGACCTCACGATCGCCAGCGCTCACTCCCTTTAGGTTTCTTGCGACGATTTATGTCGATGTCTTTCGAGGCATTCCGATGATTTTGGTCATCTTGCTCATTGGTTTTGGAATTCCTGCACTTCAAATTCCTGGCGTCACGAATGAAGTTCTCATTCTTGGAACGATCGCGGTGATCATCACCTACACCGCCTATGTCGCCGAAGTCCTTCGAAGTGGAATCCTCACAGTTCATCCCAGCCAACGAGCGGCAGCCCGCTCACTTGGTCTCTCTCATTTTCAGACGCTTCGCCATGTCGTCCTGCCTCAGGCAATCAAGCGAGTAACCCCTCCCTTACTCAATGACTTAGTGGCTCTCATCAAAGACACTGGCTTGATTTCAATTCTTGGTGTGACTGATGCCGTCCGAGCGGCACAAATCCAGACCGCAAAATCATTCAATTACACGCCTTATGTGATGGCCGCGCTCCTATTCCTTGCCGTCACCATTCCGCTCACCAGGTACACCGACAGGATCCTTCGTCGCTCTATGGAGCGACAGAATGCTCAGGGACTCACATGAGTCTTTCACCGAGCGCACTTCTCTCTGTCCGTGATCTAAAAAAGACTTTTGGCTCTGAAGTGGTCCTTGATGGAATCTCATTTGAAGTGCCAGTTCACACCGCGACCGTCTTTATCGGTGCCTCAGGGAGTGGAAAGTCGACACTTCTCCGAGCACTCAACCTTCTGGAACAGGTCGATGATGGCGTCATTGAACTTGATGGCGAAGAGATCACCGCCGTCGATATCGATCCAGATCAAGTTCGTCGAAAACTTGGCATGGTCTTCCAAGCCTTCAATCTCTTCCCACATATGAGCGTTCTGGAGAACATCACGTTGAGTCCAATCAAAGTCCATGGACTGACCCGAGATGAGGCGAATGAACGAGCCTTATCCCTCCTCGAACGCTTTGGGTTGCGGGAGAAAGCAGATCAATATCCCGATCGTCTCAGTGGTGGTCAACAACAGCGCGTGGCAATCATCCGCGCACTGGCTCGTAATCCACGGCTACTTCTCCTCGATGAAATCACATCAGCCTTGGATCCTGTGCTCGTCAATGAAGTCCTCCTGACGGTCCGTGAACTGAAAGAGGAGGGAATGACTATGGTGATTGCCACTCATGAGATGGGCTTTGCAAAGCAAGTTGCTGACCAACTCTGCTATCTCCATGGCGGAAAGATCGTGGAATCTGGAAGAGCATCCGATGTGATTGACCGACCGAAAGAGCCCGAGACGCAGGAGTTCTTGGCACGGGTTCACAGCGCAGGACGACTGTAAGAAGCGCTTGTAAACCGTTGCTATACCGTTGCTATACCGTTGCTATACCGTTGCTATACCGTTGCTATACCGTTGCTATACCGTTGCTATACCGTTGCTAAACCCCTTCAGAATTGATTGATTCAAGGCTAGACATTCAAATATCTCTTCGGCTACTATCCGCCCAGGTCATGAGTTCCAGTTCATAGCCCCGGCTAACTGGACGGCAACCCTCCACCGCGGTGGGGTGCTCCGGGTGAAGACCAGGTTCAGTGAGAGTCACTGAACAAGCGCGGGTCTGCCACAGATGTCAGGCCCCGATAGTTTCGGGGAGGTCTTCCTTTGTCTACCAATAATTCAGCGATTCCATTCGATGTTCGTGGCGCAGCGTTCGAAACGCGCCAGATCCATGCGGGTCAGGTACCTGATCCAACAACGGGTGCGCGAGCACTTCCGCTCTATCAAACGACTGCCTACCAGTTCCGCGATACCACCCATGCTGCAAATCTCTTTGGCCTTGCTGAACTTGGAAACATCTACACCCGCATCATGAATCCAACTCAAGATGCGGTCGAACAGAGGCTTGCATCGTTAGAGGGGGGCGTTGCTGCTCTTCTTCTTGCTTCAGGCTCTGCAGCAACGACTTTCGCAGTTCTCAATGTCGCAGAGGCAGGCGATCACATCGTCTCATCACCATCACTTTATGGTGGCACTTACAACCTCTTTCACTACACCTTGCCAAAATTTGGTATCGAAGTGAGCTTCGTTGAGAACCCGGATGATCCAGAGAGTTGGAAGAAGGCGATTCGCCCTAATACGAAAGCACTTTTCGGAGAGATGATTGCGAATCCTAAGAACGACCTGCTCGATATCGAAGCGGTGGCAAAAGTGGCGCACAATGCAGGTCTGCCATTGATCGTCGATAACACTGTGGCGACACCATTCTTGATCCGACCGATAGAGCATGGCGCAGATGTAGTCGTTCATTCTGCGACGAAATTCCTCTCAGGGCATGGAAATGCCGTCGTCGGGGCGATCATCGATTCAGGAAACTTCGATTACGCGAAGTACCCAGATCGCTTCCCAGGATTTAATAATCCCGACCCCTCCTACCATGGCTTGGAATACGCCAAAGCCCTTGGCGTCGGCTCAGCATTTGGCGCCAACCTCGCCTACATTTTCAAGATCCGCCTCACTCTGCTTCGAGATGTCGGAGCAGCAGTCAGCCCATTTAACGCTTGGCTTCTCGCCCAGGGACTCGAGACGCTCTCACTGCGGATCGAACGCCATGTAGAGAATGCGAAGAAAGTAGCGGATTGGCTTGAGAAGAATCCGCAGGTAGAGAAGGTGAACTACGCATCGCTCTCATCATCGCCATGGAACGCACTCGCCAAAAAGTATTCGCCTAAGGGATCTGGCTCTGTGCTCTCATTCCATATCAAAGGTGGCGTAGAAGCGGGTAAGAAGTTCATCGAAGCTCTTACTATCTTCTCGCATGTTGCAAATATTGGTGATGTGCGATCACTTGCGATTCATCCGGCATCAACGACGCATTCGCAGTTGAAGCCAGAGGAGCAGCTAACTGCTGGCGTTGAACCAGGGCTGGTGAGACTTAGCCTTGGACTCGAACATATAGATGACATCATCTCTGATCTCGAGCGCGGCTTTAGCGCAGCGGCTCTGGTGAAGGCAACTGCATAGATGTCGCCACAGCAAGAAGCGCTTAAGGATTTTGGCAAGCAAGGCGCCGGTGGCGAAGTCACTGGCGCCTGGCTGGAAAGCCACGAACCGGGTGAGCGCAACTTCCTAAGGCTTGAAACCCTGCCTTTAGAAAACGGTGCTCGCTTAAATGAGCCGACTATCGCTTATCAAAGTTGGGGCAGACTTAATGCTGATAAGAGCAATGCGATCCTGATCAACCATGCTCTCACGGGATGGTCCTGATCAACCATGCTCTCACGGGATGGTCTGATGTTCCCGCGTGGTGGCCGAAGATGGTTGGCCCTGGCCTTGCCTTCGATACCGATCGATTCTTCATCATCTGCCCCAATGTGATCGGTGGATGTCAAGGAAGCACAGGACCATCATCACTTGCCCCCGATGGAAGAAGGTTTGGTTCACGCTTTCCAACAGTCTCTATTCGCGACATGGTTCTTGCCGAGAAGAAAGTCGCCGAACATTTCGGAATCGAAAGATTCCTTCTCGCAGCTGGGCCTTCTCTGGGTGGGATGCGCGCGCTCGAATGGGCGGTCACATATCCAGATGCAGTCGCGGCAATCTGCGTGATCGGATCCTCTGCCATTGCCACAGGAGATCAGATCGGAACCGCTTCGATTCAGATTCGAGCGATTAAGAGCGACCCAAACTTCTATGGCGGTGATTACTACGAAGCCGAGAAAGGTCCCGTTGAGGGGCTTGGTATCGCACGGCGAATAGCGCACCTCACCTACAGGACTGAACTTGAGATGGACCTTCGTTTTGGAGCGCTTGGGCAAGAGGATGGAAGTGGGCGCTTCCAAGTTGCCTCATATCTGGATCATCAGGCCGAGAAGCTTCAGAGGCGATTTGATGCCAACACCTACATCCACCTCACTGAGGCTATGAACACCCACGATGTGGGGCGTGGCCGCGGTGGGGTAGGTGCTGCACTCTCTCGGATCAAAGCCGAAACAACGGTGGTCGCCATCGATACCGATCGCCTCTTCCCACCTCGGTTACAGAAGGAAATCGTCGAGTTAACTCCTACCGCGAAGCCCCTTGAGGTGATTTCTTCACCTTTTGGCCATGACGGATTCCTGATTGAGGTTGAACGGGTGGGCGAAATCATCCGGAAAGCCCTCGAACGCGTCCGTTAGGGGTCGATTGCGGCGATTCTGGGTGGAATAAGCCTGTGGACAATTTATAATATGCCAAGAACGAGATGGCTCCGGAACCCTCCGAGAAGCCGAAATCCAAAGGAACTCAATTGCCTGTATTTCGTGCGCCCAAAAAGCGGTCGGTAAAGAAGACTGCGAAGGCTAATAAGAAGTCAGCGGCAAAAAAGAGCGCAACGGTCTCTCGCTTCGCTCCGATTCGCACCATTGCAAAACCTGCAGTGAAGGCAAAGCCAAAGAAGAAGACTGTTAAGAAGGCGACAGCGCCGAAACGCTTCCTTACAAAGGCTGAGATTGAAGAATTAAAGAAGAAGGGTGCGCTCGCCAGCGAAGCGCCGAAGGGTCCACGTCGATTCCCAACAAAAGCCGAACTTGAGGCGATGAAGGCAGGCAAGAATCCGCAATCAACAGCAAAAGTTCCAGGAGCAACAAAGAAAGTTATTGTTGATGGTGAAGAAGTTGAAGTTGAAGATGTAGAACTTGAAGATCTAGAGAGTATTGCAACTGAGGGTGAGGGCGAAGAGGGCGAAGAGAAGAGTGATGTCCGAGTCGTCAATCTCAGTGAAGAAGCAAAGCGTGAAGAAGGTGAGTTCACACTTAAGGATTCGGAAGAGGATGACGCTCCGCCACAGACTGTTCTCACCGCAGGCGCAACAGCTGATCCAGTTAAGGATTACCTCAAGCAGATAGGTCGTGTGGCCCTTCTTAATGCAGAGCTCGAAGTTGAGTTGGCAATGCGAATCGAAGCAGGACTTTTCGCTGAAGAGCGCGTCACTCACGACAAGAAGATGGATCGAAAGCTGAAGAAGGAATTAGAGTGGATCGCCGAGGATGGAAAGCGAGCAAAGAACCATCTTCTCGAAGCAAACCTCCGTCTTGTGGTCTCGTTGGCGAAGAGATACACCGGACGTGGAATGCTCTTCCTTGACCTAATCCAAGAAGGAAATCTTGGTCTTATCCGTGCGGTAGAGAAGTTCGACTATACAAAGGGATACAAGTTCTCGACCTATGCGACTTGGTGGATCCGCCAAGCGATCACGAGAGCGATGGCTGACCAAGCACGAACCATCCGTATTCCAGTTCATATGGTTGAAGTCATCAACAAACTCGCGCGAGTACAGCGCCAGATGCTTCAAGATCTTGGTAGGGAACCAACGCCTGAGGAGCTCGCAAAAGAACTTGATATGACCCCTGAGAAGGTCGTTGAAGTTCAGAAGTATGGACGCGAGCCGATTTCACTTCATACGCCACTTGGCGAAGAAGGCGATAGCGAGTTCGGTGACTTGATTGAGGATTCTGAGGCAATCGTCCCTGCTGAAGCGGTCTCCTTCACCATCTTGCAAGAAGAGCTCCATAAAGTCCTTGACACCATGTCCGAGCGCGAAGCAGGCGTTGTAAAGATGCGATTTGGTCTGACAGATGGCCAGCCGAAGACCCTTGATGAGATTGGCAAGGTCTACGGCGTGACTCGAGAGCGCATTCGCCAAATCGAGTCGAAGACGATGTCTAAACTCCGCCACCCTTCACGTTCGCAGTCGCTACGCGATTACCTCGACTAGAGATCGGAAATTCGATGAGTGAGAAAGTCACGATGCGAGTAAAGCCTAATGGCTCGATTCGTGTCACTGGAACCGTTGATTTCGTCGACGGCGATGGAAATGTGATCGAAACTAAGAGTGATTTCTCCCTCTGCAGGTGTGGTCACTCGAAAGAGAAACCAATGTGCGATGGTTCTCACCGTGAGGCAGGATTCCAAGCCGAATAACCATCCGCTTTGGCGAGATGGTCATCAATCCCTCCAGCTTCCTGCGCTGAAGGAACCAGTTGATTTCGATGTTGTAATCATCGGTGGCGGTTTTTCAGGTCTCTGGAGTGCATTTCATTTACTTGAGCGCGATGCCTCATTAAGTATCGCAATATTCGAAGCTGAGGAGATTGGCTTCGGTGCAAGCGGCAGAAATGGTGGCTGGGTCTCCTCTGATTACCCAGTAGACCCTTTTACTCTCAAGAAACGTCATCCCAACTCTGATATCGAAGGTTTCTGGGATTTGATGCGATCTGCGATTGACGAGATTGGCGATTTTGCCTCAACTCATGCGCCCACTGCCAATTTTCGCAAGGCAGGTTCATTGGTCTTTGCTCGTAATCAAGCCCAGTTAACTCGACTTCAGAGTTCACTCTTTGGAAAGAAAAGACTCCTCGGCAAGCAGGAAACTCAATCGATGCTTGGTGTCGATGGGGCAATCGGATCGCTCTTCGATCCGGACTGCGCCACCGTTGCGCCATACCCGTTACTGCGGGCCTTGGCCCAGCACCTCATCTCGCGCGGAGTTGCGATATTCGAGAAATCTGAAGCTCAACTGGATGAAGACTCACTTCGAGTTAACGGTCATCTCGTGAAGTGCCGGAAACGGATTATTGCCACCGAGGCTTACAAGGCGCCATCTCGAAAGCAAATACCTATCTATTCCCTCATGGTTGCGACCTCACCACTTACCTCCGAGCAACAATCGAGCGTGACGCGAATACCGGGCCTTGCTTTTATGGAGGCGCTTCATAACGTCAACTACGCGCAGATGACTCATGATGGACGTATGGCCATCGGCGGTCGCGGTGCGCGCTACCCATTTGGAAGCCGCCTTCGTTCTAGAAAAGAGAGCAAGGAGAGCGTCCATAATCAAATCTCATCGTTGCTGGGGAAGTGGTTTCCACATCTAGGTGAATGGAGCGTTACTCATCGATGGGGCGGCCCGGTTGCTGTCCGCTGGAATTGGGAGAGTTATCTCTTCTTCGACTCGAAGACTCAGACTGGTTCTATTGGCGGATATGTTGGTGATGGCGTGACCATCAGTTATCTCTCGGCAAAGGCTCTTGCTGATTGCATGCTTGGCGGGGAGAAGTACATGAAGATGCCATTTATCGAAAATCAATCGAGAAAATGGCCCATCGAACCACTTCGCTTTATCGGTGCGAATGCACTTGTTTCAATGGTGAAGTTGGCTGATCACGAGGAAAGGCTTACGAACCGCGAAAGCTTGATTTATAAAGGTGCCTCACTCCTCATCGGTAAGTGAGTATAGGTTGAGTCTTTACTCAGCCCCAGCAGACTCATCAAGACGATGGGTCTCATCGTGAATATGCCTGGCCTGATCTTTGAGTCCTTCAGCGTAAGCCTTCGCATGGTGGGAGCAGAAGAGAAGTGATGCACCTGAGAGCAACGTCGCGCGAACATATGCCTGGGCGCCACATCGATCACAACGATCTACAGCATTGAGCGGTGTTTGCTCCAAGATCACCTGGTCGTTCATCACTCCTGGCTCCTCTTCTTCTCTCGCTTCACTATTCAATCCTTGAAAATGTATCTGAAAGCACCAACATCTAATCATGCTCTCGTTATTCCCACCTCAGAGAATAGAGATTTCGAGCACTCGGGCGTGTCTCAAATCTCATATATCGGATTTCCTTCAGGGGGCTAGTTAGAGTGCGCACCTGAGAATTAAGAGAAAAAAGGTGGAGATTTGGCCGACGAGGTTCATGTAGAAGATAGCTATACGGCCAAGGATCTTGCGGTTCTCGAGGGGCTTGAGGCGGTTAGAAAACGCCCAGGTATGTATATCGGCTCCACCGACTCACGTGGATTGATGCACTGCCTCTGGGAGATTATTGATAACGCAGTTGATGAGTCACTTGCCGGTCACTGCAAGAAGATCATCGTCAATCTTGAGAAAGATGGTTCGGTCGAAGTTCACGATGACGGTCGAGGCATTCCAATCGATAAAGAGCCTCGAACCGGACTTACTGGTGTTGAAGTAGTTATGACAAAACTTCATGCTGGTGGAAAGTTTGGCGGCGGCTCTTACGCGGCAACTGGTGGATTGCATGGAGTTGGCGCATCAGTGGTCAACGCCCTCTCTTCACGCCTTGATGTTGAAGTAGATCGCGGTGGAAAGATTCATTGGATGTCTTTCAAACGAGGCGTGGCTGGAATCTTTGATGGCGATGGACCCAATGCCACTTTCGCGCCCGAATCTGGTCTACGTGTTATAGGAAGGATTTCCGCCAAGATTACGGGCACCCGAATCAAATGGTGGGCCGATAAACAGATCTTCCTTAAAGATGCAGAATACGTATTGGAAGAGATCTACGAGCGAGCCAGGCAGACCTCGTACCTAGTCCCTGGACTCACTCTCGTCATCAACGACAATCGAGGCAAGAGCCAGCATAGTGAGACTTTCTTCCATAAGGGGGGAATCTCTGAGTACTGCTCTTTCATTCAAAGCGATGAACCAATCGGGGAAGTGATTCGATTGACGGGATCTGGCCATTATCAAGAGACCGTGCCAGTCCTTGATAGCGCCGGACAGATGAATCCGACCGAGGTCGAGCGAGATATGAACGTTGATATCGCAATGCGGTGGGGCAATGGTTATGAGACCAATATGCGCTCATTCGTCAACATCATCACCACTCCCAAAGGCGGAACGCATGTCCAAGGGTTCGAACGAGCGCTCACCAAATCTTTCAATGAGTATCTCCGGTCCACCGGCACGTTAAAGAAGAATGAGATTGATGTCATCAAAGACGACATTCTCGAAGGCCTCACTGCGGTCGTTACCGTGCGGATGCAGGAGCCACAGTTTGAAGGACAGACCAAAGAGGTGCTGGGTACTCCAGCGGTAGTCAAGATCGTCTCGCAAGTCGTTACAGATGAGTTGAAGAGATTCTTCACATCCACCAAACGAATCGAGAAAGCAACTGGTCGCGCAGTTCTTGAGAAGGTGGCCAACGCATCAAGAACTCGAATCTCAGCGCGGGCCCATAAAGAGTTGCAACGAAGGAAGAATGCCCTTGAAAGTTCATCGCTTCCTGCAAAACTCTCTGACTGTAGGTCGGAAGATGTCTCTCGTACCGAGCTATTCATCGTCGAAGGTGAGTCCGCACTCGGTACAACGAAAGCAGCAAGAGATTCTGAGTACCAAGCAATCCTGCCGATTCGCGGGAAGATTCTTAACGTACAAAAGGCGTCACTCTCACAGATGCTCGACAACACCGAGTGCGCATCTATCATCCAAGTGATTGGCGCAGGTTCGGGAAAGTCTTTCAATCTCGATGAAGCTCGTTATGGTCGAATCATCTTGATGTCAGATGCCGATGTTGATGGCGCACACATTCGTTGCCTCCTACTGACGCTGCTTCACAGATATATGAAGCCATTGATCGAAGATGGTCGAGTATTCGCAGCAATCCCACCACTGCATCGCATTGATGTCCTCGGTGGCGGTGGAAAGAAGGGCGAGGTCTTCTATACCTATTCCGATGATGAGATGAAGAAAAAGATCAGTGAACTGCAGAAGGCTGGAAAGCGATGGAAAGAGCCAATCCAGCGTTACAAAGGACTTGGCGAGATGGATGCAGACCAACTGCGGGAGACCACGATGGATCCGGCCCATAGGACCCTTCGAAGGATCACTATTGCCGATGGTCAAGCAGCCGAGGGCATCTTTGAGCTTCTTATGGGTAATGAAGTGGCCCCTCGAAAAGACTTCATTTCAACTGCCGAGATAAGTCGAGAACGAATCGACGCTTAATTAGATTTCTCGAAGAAGCGCTTACCAACCGGGTGCGCTATTTGCACCACCATCAAGTTCGATCGTTGTGCCGGTAGCCCATTTGAAATCATCCGAAGCAATCGACTCAATCACTCGAGCGACGTCAACGCCATCGCCCATCCGTTTCAATGGCACCATCTCGTTCCAGGCCTTAACACCTTCTGGCCATGCCTCTTCGATGCCAGGGCGAGAGATCAAACCAAGTCGTATCGCTAGGACTCTCATCGGAGCGAGCTCAAGAGCTGCGCTTCTCGTCAGTGATTCGAGGGCGGCTTTGCTCGCGCCATAAAGAGCGTGACCCGGTCTTGCGCGTATTGCCTCGACCGAGGAGATATTTATGGCGACCTTAGTCCCAGTTCGAGAAGCGGCGGTAAGTAGTTCTAGTGGCGCGATGAGATTAAGGCGGAGCATTTCATTCGATACTTGATCGAGAGTCTTGCCGGCCAGATCTGGCTTAGAGAGAGGGTAGACCGATTGATCAGCGGCGCAATTGATCAAGAGATGAGGCTTTGTCGCTTCCACTAACTCTTCACCCGAACCAGGTAGAAGAAGATCCTTTTCCATCGCTGAGACGCCAACGACAGGGATCTTTCCACCATTTGAAACGGCGAAGACTTCCCATTCTCGATCACGAAAGTGAGTAGCTATGGCGCTTCCAACCGTGCCGCTAGCACCTGTAATCAATATTCGCTTTTTCATGGTGGTGTTACGCATGATGCAACTCTCTCACTTCATCGGCCAGTTCAAAAGCGTCATTTGATTCCATTTCGAGAGCCCATCGCTCAACCAAATCTTTTGTCGCAAGTTCCATCGTGGAGAAAGCGGGAATGAGGGAGCAGAGCACCATCGACCACTCGCCATCGGGTTTCGCGGCCATCCATGTAGATGCTGGGACTGTGAAGTGGAGTTCGCCAACTTGACCTGAGAGTCTTCGCTTTTCTATCTGAAGGGTTGGTTCTGATTGATCGAGGGTGTAGAGAATGGTGGGAGAGCCAGCGACATGTACCCAGAGTTCGGTCTCTGGGATTCGATGCCACGCCGAAAAATCAGGATCTACCATCATGAAATAGATGGCACTTGAGCCATCAGCGCGAAAGAGCGGTGCCCAGAGCCCACCCTCACCTTCAAGAGGATTCAAGTTAAAGCGTTCGATAAGTCTTTGAGGACTCGTCATTGTCTGCCGATCAGAAGGATTCCTTGAGTAAATCAAGTGATCTCACTCGCTTATTTGCTTGAGTCATGATCTCGACTGCATCCACCTTCGTGGGCTTCGCATCTCTCACTACTTGCTCGCCATCAACCCAGACATCGGTGACATCACCTCGACCAACAGCAAAGACAAGGAGTGCAAAGATGTCGTGGATTGGAGTGAGATGTGGTTTGGCGAGATCTATTGCAATGAAATCTGCGAACTTTCCGGTTTCAACGCTTCCGACTTGATCGGAGATACCCAGCGCCTTCGCTCCATCAATCGTTGCCAATCTAAAGATTGAGGATGCATCGACATGAGCAGGCGACCGCTTGATTGAGATGAGATGCGCGGCCATTCGCATTGTTTGCCACATATCAAGATCATTACTGGATGAGCAGCCGTCAGTACCGAGGCCAACATTCACTCCGGCATCAATGTAAGCGCCTATATCTGCAAGGCCGCTACCGAGTTTCATATTGCTACCTGGGCAGTGTGCAACAGCGCCATTGTATTTCGCGGTGGTTTCGATATCGCTCTCACTGAGGTGAACGCCATGGCCATAGATGGTGTGACGGTCAAGGATTCCTGCGAATTCCAAGACTTCGACCGGGCTCTTCTGGTAACGACCTTGGACATCTAGATTTTCAGCAATCGTCTCGGAGATATGAAGGTGGATAGCTGCGCCAAGTTCTCTCGCTAAATCACTCACTTCTCGTAAGTGTTCTGGCGAATCGGTATAGGTGCTATGTGGCATTAAATAAGTCGGAATCCATGGCCCACCTATCTCTGCAAGACGCTTTGGCCAGGACCTCGCGAATGCGATGCGATCTGACCATTCGAGTGAATCAAGTCCCGGGAAATCAAAGAAGATCGGTCCTGCGATATGGCGAAGACCTACTCGTACAGCCCCTTGGTGAGTGGCATGCGGATGAAGGTACATATCTAGGGTTGTTGTGGTGCCAGAGAGGATCGCTTCAACTGCGCCCAATTCCGTACCAAGTTTGCAGGTGGCTTCATCCATGATCGCACCTTCGGCCGCCCAAACCTTCTTCAAGAACCCATCGAGATCGACTCCCTCGGCCCACCCGCGAAGCAATGTCATCGCAAGATGAGTATGTGTGTTGATTAAACCCGGAGTGATGATTCGCCCTCTGGCACTCACTCTCTCTGTGCCGGTTACTGTGCCACTCCTACCGATCTCAACGATCTTTCCCGCTTCGATTGCAATGGCGGAATCACGGAGCACGCGGTTCTGACTATCGCAGGTGATGAGATAGTCGATATCATCTATGACAAGGCGATCGCTCATTTCTTTACAACTGATCTATTCAACTTTGCCAGCGAGAATCGGTAGTGCGCCTTCGATGATTTGCACCACCCGAGAACTTGTCTCAGTGAGAACTCGTGAGATTTCATCGGTCGTGATCGGAATAGGGGAAAGGCCTGCAGCTGGATTGACGATGAGAGCGATCGCGCCATAACGAAGTGCCGCTTCGCGAGCAAGGCTTACCTCTGGACATCCGGTCATACCGACAACTGTCGCACCAGCAAGAGCCGCAAACCTGATCTCAGCAGGAGTCTCAAAGCGAGGGCCATTGAACCCGGCGTAAATACCACCAACCCTAAGCGGGATAGCGAGAGCCTTTGCGCTCTCGCTCAAAGATGACTTCACATCGGCGTCATAGCAATCCATCACATCAACATGCTGGACACCGCCTGGTTGGATTCCATCGAAGAAGGTGTGTTCTCTGCCTGAAGTGAAATCAACGAAGTCATCAATAAGTTGCAAGTCCCCGGGCTTCAAGGTCGGATCGATGCCACCGACAACGTTAACTGCGATGACATAGTCAACCCCAGCATCTTTGAGTGCCTGGATATTGGCTCGATAGTTGATTGCTTGTGGCGGAACGCTGTGATCGCTGCCATGGCGCGTGAGAAAGAGAATCTCTACGCCATTCCAGTTTCCGGGAGTTAATTTCGCGCTTCCGTACTTTGTCTCGATCTTCTTGGCTTCTTTGCCTTCAAGAGCTGGCAAATTATAGAAGCCAGTCCCTGCAATGATTCCAATCAAGGCCATTAGCTTCGAGAACCTTGCGAGCCGGCCATGAGACGTCCAATCTCATCGCGGTTAGCATTCTTTGAATCGAATGTTGCAACGATCTTGCCGCCATAGAGGACTGCAACTCGATCCGAGAGCGAGAGAATCTCATCGAGTTCTGCAGAGACGAGGAGCACCGCAGCCCCTCGATCTCGAGCCGAGATAAGTTGCTTATGTATGAATTCGATTGAACCGACATCGACTCCTCGTGTCGGTTGAGCTGCAACCACGACGGGGAGATCTTGGCTTAGCTCGCGCGCAACAACAGTCTTCTGCTTATTGCCACCAGAGAGTGAACTCGCCGGTGCCGAAGCGCTTGTAGTCCGAATGTCGTAGCGCTTGACCAACTCTTCGCCGTTTCGTGCGACAGCATCAAGATCTCGAATCCACCCTTTGGCGTAAGGTTCTTGATCGAATTGATTGAGGACCAAGTTATCTGAGATCGAATAGCTTGCGACAAGTCCATGTCGTTCCCGATCTTCAGGTATGTGCGCAACACCGGCAGCATGAACCTCGTGAGGCTTGAGGTTCGGCACTTCTTTTCCAGCGACGAGTACAGTCCCACGACGTCTATTTCGCATGCCACAGATTGCTTCGACTAACTCTCTCTGGCCGTTGCCTTCAACTCCAGCGATACCGAGAATTTCACCTGCTTTTACTTGGAGTGAAAGTCCTTTTACCGCTTCAAGTTTTCGATCATCGAGTACTTCGAGCTCTCTCACCTCAAGAGCGGCTCCTGTGGGATGGCCCGGGCCCTTCTCTACATGAAGCACCACTTCGCGACCCACCATCATCTGGGCAAGTTGGCTCTCGCTACTCTCCTTGGGAGTTGTGGTTCCTACTAACTTTCCGTTACGGAGTACAACCACGCGATCGGCAATGGCCATCACTTCTCGAAGTTTGTGAGTGATGAAAAGGATGCCAACCCCCTTCTTAGCAAGGTTTCTCAGGACTTCTAAGAGTTCATCGGTCTCTTGCGGAGTGAGAACCGCAGTTGGCTCATCAAGAATCAAGAGACTCACATCGCGACGAAGGGCTTTAAGGATCTCGACTCGCTGCGCCATGCCCACCGGTAGGTCTTCGATGATTGCATCTCCATCAATCGCGAGGCCATATTTCTTTGATAGTTCCGTTGTCTCTCTTCTGGCCTTTTGCATTTGAATGAAGCCAAATCTCGTCGGTTCATCGCCAAGAACTAAGTTTTCGGTCACTGACATCACTGGCACGAGTTGAAAATGTTGATGGACCATACCAATTCCTCGAGCAATCGCTCCAGCGGTATCGCCATAAGGGAGCTCTTGACCTTTGACCCGTATCGTTCCCGAATCTGGTTTTACTAATCCAATCACTGCCTTAACCAGGGTTGATTTTCCCGCACCATTCTCGCCAAGGAGGGCGACGATCTCACCTGGCTTCACCGAGAGAGAGATCTCCTGGTTTGCCTGAACCGTGCCGAAGCGTTTGCTGAGTCCTTCAACATCGAGAAGGTTTGTCATACCTTCTCCTTCTCGTAAGGAATTCCTTCTGCAGCGGGAGGCCTTACTTTGCCAGCAGAGATTGCCAGGATAAGGATGGTCAGCACGTAAGGCAGCATCGTGACGAACTGCTGGGGAATCTGAACGACTTCGTCGATCATCAGCTGGTTCGTCACGGCTTGCGAAAGTCCAAAGAAGAGTGCTGCCGCGAAAGCACCTAGTGGATTCCATCGACCAAAGATCATAATTGCCAGAGCTGTAAAGCCTTTGCCCGCTGTGAATCCGCGCTCGAAGATCCCCACCGCTTCAAGGGCGAGATAACTCCCGGCGAGCCCTCCGACCGCACCTGCAATCGTGACATTGATGTAGCGAAGTCTCACAACCGATACTCCGGCGGTGTCAGCGCTTGATGGATGCTCACCAACTGATCGGGATCTAAGTCCCCAGGGAGTCTTATAAAGCGCCACCCATAAACCGAATATGAAAATGATCCCGAGATAGGTGATAGGTCCATGGTTGGAGATGATCGGCCCAACAACTGGGATATCACCAATCACAGGGATATCTATCGGCGTGAAAGTCGATGGGATACTGTAGTTTTGTCGGTAGAGGAACGATGTGATTCCTGCCGCCATGATGTTGATGATGACACCAGCGATTATCTGATCCATCTTCCAGGTAATGGTCATCACCGAGAGCAAGAGCCCTACGAGTACGCCCGTCATGATTCCTACAAAGAGACCAGCCGAGATGTTTTTCAATATCGCACCCAAAAAGAACGCGGTGAATGCCGAGACCAACATGGTGCCTTCGATTCCGATATTGACGATTCCAGTCCGCTCGCACATCACGCCAACCATTGCTGCTAACGCCAATGGCAGCGCAAAAGGAATCGCCGTGAAGACTACCGACGAAGTGACGATTGAATTCTGGCTATAGAAATATGCGAAGAGAAGTATCGATGTGATGATCACAAAGTAACTCAAGCGAAATCTCATCAGTTGCTCCATCCGCTTGAGAGAGAGATTCCCTCTTCTTTGCGCTTCAACAAGCGAAGCAAGATTGGGGCGGTGACGAAGAAGAGGATCAAAGCCAATAAGAGATCGACAATCTCAGGAGCTACTCCTGCCCTGAATTGCATGGTTGAAGCCGCGCCACGCATTCCGCCAATCAAAATTGCCGCAGGTATGACGCCTAGCGGATTGGCCCTTGCAAGAAGCGCCACGGTGATGCCATCAAAACCAAGACCGGCATTAAATGCTGGTTCGAATCTTCCAGTGATGCTAAGTGTCTCAACCGCACCCGCGATACCTGCCGTTGCGCCTCCGAGCAACATGCTGGAGATGATGACGCGCTTGACCGAGATTCCGGCATACCAACCAGCGCTACGGTTTCTGCCGATCGTTTCGATTCGAAAACCAGTGGTCGTTCTTCGCATCAACCACCAAAATGCAACTGAAATGGCTATCGCGATGAAGAATCCGAAGGGAAGTCCGAAGATATCGGGGATTCTCGCTGATTCCTCAATCTTTGGCGTTCGCGTGATGGGTTG
>Ga0194118_10002676_pt1 | contig 22019 bp, 20 predicted proteins | sample TA2MahsurfametaG_2_FD_148662 | JGI IMG/M metagenome (GOLD analysis project Ga0194118, IMG submission 148662) | Freshwater microbial communities from Lake Tanganyika, Tanzania - TA2015013 Mahale N5 surface | ecosystem: Environmental > Aquatic > Freshwater > Lake | place: Tanzania: Lake...
AAAAATGCAGACTACCGGCTGGTGCTCTCGTAATTGATATTGGGAGTAATGATGGAACATTGCTCAAACATTTTGAAAGTCTAGGTTATCGGGTTGCTGGTATTGAGCCTTCGAAAAACTTGTCGGACATGTGCAATCGTCAAGGGATAAAAACCTACAATTCGTTTTTGAACTCTAAGGTCGTGCAGGATGTGCTAAAAGATAATGGTTGCGCCAAGTTGGTCACTGCAAATAACGTGTTTGCACACAATGATGACTTGCATGGCATGGCCGAATGTATAAATCTAATGCTTGTTGAGGGCGGAGTATTTGTCTTCGAGGTGTCAAGCATTTTACATACGATGAAGGGTTTGGTATTTGACTATATTTACCACGAGCATCTTTCTTATCATTCTCTTGTTTCCTTGATGCCATTCTTGGAAAAATTTTCCTTGCAAATTTTTGATGTAGAGTTTGTTAGCACTAAGGGTGGTTCATATCGAGTTTTTGCAATGAAATCGTCGATTCCAATTGATAAATCAGAGCGATTGATGGAAGCTCTTGAGAACGAAATCTCTTGTGGTTTAGCAAATGCTGACTTCTACATTGAAATGTATCAAGCCGTTGTTAGGCAAAAACAGAGTCTCCATCAATACCTAAGTAGTCTCCCTAAAGATTCTGTCATTGCGGGATATGGGGCTTCTGCAACGACAACAACTTTAACTTATGAGTTCCAATTAAATGATGCCATAAGTTATCTTGTTGATGACAATAAAATTCGACATGGCAAATACCTCCCGGGAACTGATATCCACGTGTACCCTCCTGACCAATTAAAGATTGAGACTCCAACACATATAATTATTCTGGCTTGGCGCTTCTCGCAAATGATTCTTAGTACACTCTCTAAGAATCTCCCTGCAAGTGTGACTTACATTATCCCGTTACCTGAATTTAAGATTATCAGAGGGGGAGAATGAGGTTATGGTTCCTAAAGAACTCCAATATTCTGACCACTTTGAATTTATGCGAAATTCAGGTCAAACTAAACTCGGTGTAAACGTTAATTTCACTTGGTTTTTGGATCCCAAACGCTTAACATTTACACTATCTCGATACAAGTTTGTTTCCAAGATGCTAAATGGAATGGGCAGTGTAGCGGAATTGGGCTGCGGCGATGGTTTTGCTTCAAGAATTGTGGCACAAGAGGTGAATCATCTAACTGCAACAGATTTCGACCCTGTTTTCATTGAAGAAGCTAAAAAATCTAACCCAATTTACGAGAAGAAAATTTCTTTTCTTGAACACGATATTCTCGAAGGACCTATTCCCGGAAATACATTTGACGCCATTTATTCGTGCGATGTTTTAGAACATATAGACAAAACGGATGAACATAAATTTTTCGTTAATTCAGTTCGTTCTTTAAAGCCAAGCGGCACTTTCATAGTTGGAACGCCTTCAATTTCATCCCAAGTTCACGCTTCGCGCAGAAGCAAGGAGGGGCATGTTAATTGCAAAACCGGTCAAGAACTCGTCGAGATTTGCAAACTTTACTTCGCTAATGTCTTTCTATTCGGCATGAATGATGAAGTACTACATACTGGACACCCAGAAATGTGCCACTATTACTTTGCACTTTGTATAAATCAAAAGTGATAATTTTGTTTCTCTGAATACATTCACACATTATTGAGCCAGAAAACTGATAATTCTGGCACAGTCTTGTAACGAAAAGTGCGCTTTGACATGACTTCGGAGTGACGAATAGCCAGCTTCGAAAGAGTCGGTTGTTGTTTGTATGTCTCTCGCTTTAGGATATCCGATGTAAAGTTCAATAGTTGACTCTTAGAACAATTAATTAACTTAATGTCGTGAGTTTCAAATTCCGATGCCACTTGAGCTTCGAGAAATGCGCTACTAAAAACTTCCTCAGCTGTTAGAAATCTATTCTCTTTTACTTTGAAGTAACCCTTTGGTAGAAATATTGGGAACAATTTCGATGAATATAAATTGTGTACACTGTAGTAATCAGTCAGGTAAACGCGTTTTCTAAAGAGGGTGGCAAAGGCATCCATACCTAATCCTGTGGAGATAACAAACGCACATCTTTGAAATAGCGCTAATTCAAAAATTTCCCTGTTGCCTAATCCAATGGTCTGAATTTCAAGATCTTTAGCAAAAGGAAGATCGATAAAATCTTTGTGGTCAATCTCGATTCTTTTCTCAACTTCACGCCCCATACGTATAACTGAGAAACCCTTAGATAGAAGAAACCTAATAGAATCACTGTACTCACTTGCATTTACATTTCGGTGCGAATGTATATGAAGATTATGCTTGTCTCCCCTCGAAGCATAATACGCATCATCTCTTAAGCAGATAAGCACCAATGGTTTTGATAGATCTATTCTCAATCTTCCTAGTAATTTTCTAGCTTGCAATTTTTGATTTTCATTAAATTGAAAGGTTGGACCATATTTGTCTAATATGGTTCCGTCACCAGCACCTACTTCACGATTTAATATAAGACTTTGAAACTTTGGAAGTGGTTCAATCGCATGGTACATTTTCAATAGAATCGGATTGCCACTGGCAGAAAGTTTCTTCGTCCAAAATTCGGTCAAAGTACTATTTGTTGTATCTCCCAAGAGGTACCATCTATCCCTTTTCAGTTTACTTTTTTTATTGCTTTCAAGATAATTAACCTCGGTATCAAAAGCAAGGTGACCTACGGCAGACTGGTTAACCAAGCCTAATCGAACCCCAAGAAACTTCAGTAACAAACCAAGAACATGTCCAAGAAGGTAGTGAACACTCTGCCTTATCCTAAGCATTGATTTTTTGACAATCTCGCTTAATGCTCTTTACAAATTTTAGATCAGAACTCGAATTTTGATAAAATATTACTGAAACTAATACGATTCCCGTTGAATTTGTTATTGCCAAGTATTCACGCCCCCTAATTCTTGGTTTTGAGACCATTTGATACTTGGAGAAATTGTCTCCTATTTGAATCTCTACCTATACAAAAGAACAATGCAACAACACAAATTTTGACAAATACGGCGGTAACCTTCAGCCTCTCACAAACATGGTCCACTCCATACTTACACGCGTATTTACACCACCAATACTTCCTCCATGTAATAGTTTATCGTGGAAAACGATCGCGTCGCCCGGGTTTGATTCAAAAAAAGTTGCTCCTAAGGTCTCTTCGTCTTCTTGAATTACGGGTTTATAAACTCCGGACTTCTCCTCACTAGAGAATTTCCACTCTTTTCGGTGTGAACCCTGAACAAGTTTGAATCCATTTTTCCCCTTCTCAGAGTACACACTAATCCAAATCTTTAAACGCCTATATCCAACTGGTGTGTACCAGTTTCCTACTCTCCAGAACCATTCATCTGCATGCAATGGTCCAACATCAGAGGGAGAATTTGGCCGGACGAGTCTCCAGTAAATCTCTTCTGGTTCGACTCCGTCCTCGCCCGAAATAATGATTTCCCCCAAGTCGCTCTCTAGCTTCTTGAATAAAGAAGAATTTCTTATTACTTTGACGAAATCAGAGTTGAAAATTCGATTCCGTTTCGTCCAAATCTTTCCATGATCCACCAAGTGGGACAACGAGTGATATTCCGTGATATCTACCTTTTTGAACTTATTGATTTCCTCTGGACAGTTCAAACCAAGTACTTGCAGCCACGATAACTTAATTTGGCTACGTATAGATTTTAACTCGTCAGCATCAAAATTCAAGCCAACATAAAAACCTTTTTCACCATCAACTTGCTCTAAAATTCGGGACATAGGACAGTTCTCCTTTCAAAGGTTACAGCAAAGAACTCGCATTACAATCATACGCCTACTCTATCGGGTTGACTCCAGGTAGCCTAGACTTTAAGCCTTGTGATTATCATTTTTGGTTCCAGCGGTTACATTGGCAAAGCCTTGGTAAAAAAATTGCGTCATCTGTCCATCCCCTATCTTGAGAGTTCGAGAAACTCTGTAGATTTAAAGGATGTGTCAAGTCTCCTCCGGTGGCGCTCTTCAAATGAACTCTCTGCAAATTCTGTTCCTAAGTTACTCGTTTTTTTGGTCTCGCAATCAAAGAATAAGCCATGGGACTTTGCGGATGTGAAGAATTCTAGCGAAATGCTATCTTCGGTTAGTAAAGTTTTTCCCAACATCCCTTTAGTATTCACAAGTAGCGTTGATGTGTACGGTGATAGTCCGATTTTACCTATTAATGAAAAGTCAGAGATAAATCCAAAATCTTTGTATGCTATCAGTAAAGTTTTCAGTGAGCAGACTATATTGACCGATTTCAAGGCTTCTCAGACCTCGATTCTACGATTACCTGGTGTGTACGGTGGTGTACTTTCAAAGAGCGGAGTTTATAATTCTTTTTGTCAAGAAATTTATGAAACTGGATACGTGACTTTACACAATAAATCAGTCTTAGAATTAGAACGCGATTGGATTTCTGTACACGACCTCATTTCTTATATCCTCAGGTTAGCCAGCTCATTTATTCCTGGCACTTTTAACTTTACAACGGGTAAATCAAATACAATCGCCGAATGGCTTAATGCTTTTGCAAATATGGTTGGAAAACCTTATTCGGTGAAAATTGATGGATCTTCCAACAATTTCAAGTACAACCACTTAATTTTCGATAACACTAATTTTCAAAGTGTAGGTAACTTTCAATTCACTGATATTGGCCCAAGCACTTTCGATATACCAACCTTATCTAACTCGTCTGATGTTTAGAATCTCTAAGGTAAAACTTTGGATAGCCAAATGGCACTCCAAAGATAATAATTTTTTACTCCATTTTCTTGGACCTAAAATCAGATTTGTAAAGACCTTCACCAAGTTTTTTTTAAATTTCTTAAGGCTTCATTCCTCGAGCAATTACGCATTCTGGCGAAGTCTATATCTTCTGAATTTATTGAATGAGGAGATTCAAACATCCTACTGGAAGACTACCCACGAAGTAAACTCAAAATACCGTCAAGCAATCGAAGTTTCCAATGACCACTATTCTCGCAGCGATATCGAAACATATATGAATGTACGAAGGGAACTCATAGCTCCCAAACATTCTTTCAATACGTCTGTGGAGCGAGTGCCTTCGAACTCATATTTCCTTGGTAATGAATTCACGTCTCAGTTCGGACACGTAACTCAGATTACGGATTTTTTTCGAGGGAAGAAAATGGGAATTTTCGAAATCTCTCCAATAATCATTGCATCGAATTTTTCTAATCCTTGGCTTTACTCCGAGTACATATCAACCTTAATGCCGTTAATACCCGTAAGTGAAACAACAAACGAGTTGCTACAGCTACAGTTCTTGAATAGGTATTTGCAACCTCCTTTGATGCCATCTGGTCATGATTGGGATCATTTCTTCGAGGTACACAATCGAATAGAATCTGCGTGGTCAGCGGCAAACCTGGGTCCGGTATTTGAACTTTCCCAAGATGACCTTGATTTTGGCTTCGAAGTGATGATGAGAACTTATGGGTTTCGAAGTGACTCTCGATTGGTAACATTACATACGCGGCACGACCCTAGATATCATAGCGCTCGCAATGTCAATCTTGCGAGTTATGAGCTTGCTATAAATTGGCTCCTCGACAACGACTACTGGGTCCTCAGATTGGGCGACAATAACGGTCCTTCTTTGCCTAAAAAGCATCCGCATTATATCGAATATCACAATAGTAAAATTCGGTCTGATCGACTTGATTTATTTCTCTTGGGAATAAATGAATTTATGATTGGGTGTAGTTCAGGACCCAGTGAGTTACCCAATTTATTTGGAAAATTTTTAATTTGGACAAACATTACGCAATTGGGTAGACATGATTTTAAAAGTAATGCATTGATGTTGCCAAAGTTATTTGCTTCAAATCACTCAAACACATTTAAGAACTACTTTGAACTAGGCGTATTCAATACTGAATGTCAAACTGCCGTAAGAGGTTCTTGGAGGGATAATGACGACACTGAAATTCTGACTGCAGTCAAGGAAGTATGCGCACACTTAGAACTTGGTAGTACTAAATTTACCCACGGTTCACTCTCTTCAAGATTTGAAAATCTTACACGACAGAAATTTACTGTAATTCCGGAATTCTTCCTTGATAAACATGAGAAATACTTCTTCTCTCAATCATAAATCAAACAGAGCCATGGCTATCAACAACCTTGGGCATTATGCCGCTTAGAAACTCCATGTCTAAATTCACCCCATTAAGTTTCTTATATTCCTCTTCGATATATTCAATGGAGAAAAACTTTTCTTTTTCTCGGCCAAATCTCATAAGTAATTCATAAAAATTTAATTCATTTTCATATCCAGATTTTTTTCTGTCTCGTATCTTGAATTTTTTTCTTACGGTAGGTGCTGTTCCGAATCGAAAAGTAAAATTCTCTATATCCTTCTTGATTACGGGATTTGAATTGGGGTGAACGAAAATATACAAATCGAATTGCTCAAGAACCTTCACAAAGCCATACTCTTGGATCAAGCTAATTCTTGAATGCATTGGCGTGAGTCTTTGGTCACCTGTACTTTCAAATATAATTGCAGGAACAAGATTGCTCGCTACTGCTCGCGATAAAACCTGGCGTAGACTTCTCTCACTCATCTCGCAAACTACATGACCGCCAAAGATAATGTCATGATTGAGATCATATTTATCAGCAAATATCCACCAAGGTATATGCTCTATCTTGCCATTGCAATAATTTAATTTAGGATTGCTATTTGCTAATTCTCGTAACTTTCCCATTTTTGAAAAAAGTAAATTCTGATGAAGATAGAAGGCTTGAACGCTTTCAAGGCAAGCTACCCGTTCCAATCGTTTTACCGCCATCCCAGCTAGGTAGCCTGGACCAGGACCAATTTCAAACATGGATCTTGCATTTGGCACCGCTTGTTTTATTACGCGCAGTTGGTAAACCGCATTGAGAATTGAAGAAAATGGGATTGCGCGGTTGTCTTTACCGAAAATTTCGCTCATGGTTAACATTATTTCTCTCGCGTCTTCTAATTCTGAGGCGGAGACCATGCCTGAAAGATTCTTGCAAATTTGTTCGATTCTGTGATACTGCATATTGTCTGAACAGAATTTGACTTCCTCCAATGAATTGATTGAGACTGGAAATCCAATTTTGCCCCATAAGTGAGCAGCCCAGGCCTCTCTACATGTAAAGGGCAGAATCGCCATTCCACTCTTCTCGATAGAGTTATACAATTCCACTGTAAGGCTCTCAGGCATGATTAATTACAAGCGTCGCGATAGCTAAATGCGAATGATAAAGTTGGGGGTGGGGAATTTTCGCACCAGCTCGAACTTGCAAATTGAACCTCTCTCATTTAAGCACGTTGAAGACGTGATTCGAATGCTCCAAGACATATCACAATTTGAACCCACTCTAGATTATGAAGTTCTATTTCAGGAACATTTTGGACAACCTCAGGTTCATTCCCTTGTAGGACTTAAGAATAGTGAATTAGTGGCATATGGGTCTGGGTTTACATACTTGAACATTAGAGGAGGAAGGATGATGCTATTGGAGGATATTGTTGTTGCCGCTAAACATAGAAGATTAGGAATTGGACGACTTATGGTTGCAAAACTGTGCGAGGAGGCTAAAAAGAATAATTGCTATAAAGTGATACTTGCATGTAAGAGTAAAAATCTGAATTTTTATGAATCTTGTGGGTTTGACAAAGACGGCCACTCAATGAAACTAGTATTAAAATGAGAAAGCTAAAGTGCCGAAATAGCACAAAGCAAATCATGAAATTGCTCTTCTTTGTGTCCCTTTCCATTCCCCTAGGGGATTTTTGAAAGAAATATTTCTCTCGTCTCTCCAATAGTGGTATCCCAACCTGCAGGAAGCAACTCATAGAGCAAATTTGCCTCTTTTCTTGTTTTTATAAACCCCTTGATTGATTTATCGTAATATCTCTCTTTATATAGCAATACAATTTTTTCAAACTCAGTCACTAAAAAATCAATTGAAGTTTTTTCGATTTCTTTCCATACTTGACTTAGTTTATAAGTCTCTGGAAACTCAATTTTTCTTCTGTATAAAATTGCTCCCGCATCAAGTCTTTTCTCCAAACCGTGAAATGTAAATCCTTGAGGACAATTCATGGCTGCTGCCCACATTATTCCATAGATACCTCGTCCATATGGAAGATAAGTGTTGTGTACATTGAAATTCACAAATTTCTGAATATACTGAAGTTTCTCGCCCTTAATAACAAAAGGGTAGTGATGCGATATGACCACATCGGGATTAATTGAGGTAATGAAATCCGAGGTACTTTGAAGTTCAACTTCTAATCCGAGCGAAATCAGTCTTCTCGACAACAAAGAACCTTCGGGTTCGCGACTTAATAAGAGGATCTGCACACTTATTCAAACTTTAGCTTGTGTTGAGTAATGTCCACGAAAACTTGCTTTGATCTCGATATATCGGTCCCTAATTTCTCCACACTGTAGCAGTCTCTGCATTCCTTTGGAATTTCGCCCTCAAGATGCTTTCTTCGAAAATCCATATATTCTTGACTATTCCAAGATTCCAGAATTGTCTTTGCATCTCCAAGATCTGTGACATCGGGATTCCCAATGATTGCGCATGGAGTCAATCTCATATCACTTCCTATGTAAGTACGATCAAAAATCCAAGGACACAGATTCTCAACTCCATCAGCCGAAGTATATTTCTTTGACTGCTTCCATAACGAGATTTCCAACCCCTCTTCAATTGAATCTGCATATAACTTCTGGAGTATATCCAGAGTCGGCGCAATATCAACTCCTTTTGTGCCATTTTTATCCCGCCAAAACTCTTGTCCCCAATCATTCAAAGATAAAGAGAAGGTCAGTCTTTTGAACTTAAGTTTCTTTGCTAATTCTACAAATTCTGAAATTTCATGAATGTTCTGATTTTGCAAAACCACCCACATTCTCGTGAGATTCCTATGATTCATCTCCAGGGCTTCATTCAAACATAGAATTCCATTTGTGACTTTTTCAAAATTTGCTCGTACTCTGATTTTTTCATAGGTTTCTTTAGTTGCACCATCTAGAGAAATTTGAACTTCGCCCAAACTTGAATTGACAATTCTTTCTATATTGTTATTTGCGAGCAATAACGAACCGTTGATACTTGTTCTAGTCCATATTAAGTATTCGCCAAGGAATTCAACCATTTTGAAAAAATCTTTATGCAACAAAGGCTCGCCCATGCCATGAATTTTGGCTTCGACCACAAACAAATAAAGACCACTTAGAGATTTGAATTCCTCAAACGTCATATCGGCGGCTCTTTGTCCACGTTGCCATTCAGAAACTTGGCACATAGTGCATCGAAAATTACATCTACTATTGGGCTCAAGATCAATGAGGAATGGTTTATAGTCTTGGAATACCGCACGATTTTCCAGTTTCTTGGCTTCGAGGAAGTTCTCTAATCTATAGGGGAATTTTGCAAATCCATCCAAAATAGTATTCCAATAATCATGCGGAGAAGGGTATGGCGCTTTAAGTGCACCCATAGATTCTTTGATTTTTGATTCGATGAAATTATTTCGATCAGGGCCGTGACTCAACAATGGCACTAGGTCAGCTTTTGTTAATTCTTGAAGCATACTTCAGGTTACCATCTTCTGATAGTCTTTGCGTCCAAGGCAGCGCTTGCTGCTTTCAAGATTCTTTTTACATGTGATTTTTTATATTTTTCATTTAACAACAAATTAAATGAGTTTTCTATGTTATACCTCGCTTGTGGTAGTGAGTCGACAATTGCTAAGTACTTTTCAAGCCAAGGCCAGCTTGAAGCAAGACACCCATAATTCACCAACAACGGTACCGAAAACTTTTCAAGCATTTTATTTGCAATGTCTTTTACTTCTTGCTGGTCGATCCCTTTTCCAAACAACGTTAAGTAGAACGGAGCCCAATTTTCATTGAATTTTTGGTTATCAATTGGGATCCCATTTCTCCGCAAAGTATCCAGCAATTCTGTGCAAAATCTTCGTCGTTTTTCATTTGTTTTCTCAAGTCGATTTAATGAAGTAAGTGCTACTGATGCGACAAATTCGCTACTATTGTGATTAAGAGCTGGAAATAAATTATACGCTGGATTGTTCAGATTGATATCAGTCCTCCATATTGGCTTGCCTCGATCTGAGTGACCGAGAACGTTCTCCAAATAATTGTTATCGTTTATTAGAACTACGCCTCCAGATCCTCCCGAGCTGAGATTTTTCCGATACATAATTGAAAAAGCAGATAATTGGCCAAAAGTTCCTACGAGTCCTTCATTTACACGCGCTTTAATTGCTTGGCTGCAATCTTCGATTAGAAACACACCTTGAGCTTTACACCACTCCGCTATTCGTGCAATCTCCGTAATAGGTTCGCCTCCAATATGGCAAGCCACCAAACATTTTGCAGGCTCTTGGTTTTGAGATTTAATGGCTTCGAAAGTTTTTATAACAGTCTCTAGGGTTATGTTGAAGGATTCGACGCCTGTATCGACAAGAGCAGGTCTAAATCCGGATTCAATAATTGCGCTTATGCAACCTCCATCCGTTATTCCTGACACCATGACGGTTGAATTTGTAGGGATACCGATAGCCTTCAAGGCTATATAGATTGCCGACGTTCCGGTTGACACCAATCTACTTTGACTTGCGCCGAATTGCTCCGCGAATTTTTTCTCAAACATCTCTTGATACTCGCCGGCGTATGGAGGGTCTACATGTCTTAATCGATATTTCGTTGCACACCGAACTAAAGAGAAATATTCACGCCACCCAAAGGCTTCTCTCTTTGGGAAAGTTTCTTTTTCCCTAGTTAAAACCTTCAAAGGCGCCCTCGCTACTTCCTACATCCACGTCAAAGGACTTCTCGAATTTGCAATGCTTGCACTATACTGTCGTCTATATCAACTGCATAGTCGTAACTTCCTGCCCGGCCTATTGAAAAAACGCCCTCTGGCATCAAATCAAAATAAGCTCGAGCTCTTTCCTTCTCTTTCTTAATTGGCACTGGGTAGTGTTTCCCGTTCATCGAAGGTATTTCCATACCAATTAAAGTATTCATTGCCTTGTGTTTAGTGAACTTTTTATACTCAACAAGTCGAGTGAAGCTCTCTGAATTAGCATAATAAATGAAGTAAACGTTTTGAGAGAAAGCAAACTCTTGAGGTAACACAATCTTATGGAAATCTCTTCCGATGTAGGGTAGCGGGCCATAGCATGCCGCAAATAACTCGTCGGGAGATATCGTATTTATGATTATGTCGAAGATCTGCCATTCTCCATTGAAATAAACTTTCTTATCTTGAATATCATATGACTCGATACGAGTGTTAAGAAACACTCGAGCTTCACTTGTCGATATCTCAAAATAATCATCATAACCATTGGGGGCATAGGGGTACCCTGAAATCGCCGTATCCCAAGCAGCTCGAACTCCATCCTTGAGAGCTACACCTTTAGGAGACCAATTGAAGGTGTCTATCTGTGTATTGCTATCTACTTGCCACATCTTCTTTGAATAAACGTCTATAAACTTCTCATACAAAGTCTTTCCTACACTTCCAATCCAATACTCCTCCAAATTCTTGGCATTAACAACACCAGAGGAGTAGCTAAGTTCCTCTTGGATTTTTGCAGAATCGGGCATTCGAGGAATATCGCCTTTGTTTATGGGAAAATTGTAAAACTCATTATCTTTTTCTACATAGGTGATGAACTCATGCTCGGGGCAAAGGCGAATTGGGCAAAAAGTATTAAGGAATTCAAATGCCTTTGTATTCTGAGTAAGAAAATGTCTGGGTCCAAATGTGTATGGGTGTCCGCCCCACCATTGAGTTCGGACACCTGCCCCCAAATAAGGACCAGCTTCAACTAAAGTTGTTTCCCAACCTCCAGCCAGCTGAAATTGATGGGCCGCCGCACATCCCGCAAACCCGCCTCCAATAATCAGCGCCCTTTTGCCCAAACTAAACACCTTTCAATATCATTAGGATAAGTTGCTACATTCCAACTAGGAAAAATGCTACACCTTTAATTTTCTTTAAGCTTGATTTAGGCATACAGGGCTGAAAATCAATTACTCAAACTAGGCTCTCTTGTACAAAAATTAGATCCATCCAAAGTGTTCGTCCCCGATTATAGTCTTTGTAAAGATGCGATACATCCCAGAGTACATAGTTCAGTGAGTAAAGCAGAGAAAAGATTTCCGGGACATTCTTTTTCGGAATCTGATAAACATCATCGAGAATTAACTCCAACCGAATGGCGCTAAAAGGTGTCTCCTCTAGAATCTTGCACCCCCCTTGGAGTACATTGAGTTCACTGCCTTGCGTATCTATTTTCATAATTGATTTTGTATCGGATAATTTTTCTCTGATTTGTGCATTAAGGGATAAGTAATGGTCTAGAGTCACCACATCAATTAATTCTTCAGAAACATTCGCTGTCGCGAACATCGCTTTAGGGTGTAGATTCATTTGAATACTTTTACTAGATTTTGAAACTTTGTGAAGAGAAGAGTCTTTGTGACCATTCGCGTTCGTAACATTGAGGATTGCGGTACCGATCTTGTCCGATAGGGCGAACTTTTCAACTTTTATCTGGTTTAAACCTCTTACACTAATTTCTAGCTTACCAAACGCCTTTTCGCCGGGCTCAAATGCCACAATTTGAGACTTTGGGAAAGTTTGAAGATATTCCAGAGAGGACGAACCGTCATTCGCACCCACGTCCAGGATAAGTATCTCTTCATCTCTTGAGAATAGACTAGTGAGTGTTCTTAAATGATCAAATGGCATTCCTTGCATCATCGCCACACCATGCCTGAACTCTAATCTACTCTTTGTACCAATCTTCATTCATGCTATTATTTGTGGTATGGCTCATAATCACAGAGCGTTGTGGGACTCAACTCGTTCTGTATCCCTACCCAGTGATAAATCAATCGGAATTCTTTTTTTTTTGGGCTTACTTTTTTTATATTCTTAGGATTGCTCAACAAATGGAGTAGGACTAACGTCTTAACTCTTCTCGCCTTGAATTTGGCCACTTTAATTGCTTTATCCCTTTATCCATTTACTTTTCGGCCCTTGAACTTGATTTGGTATTTTTTAGGAAAAGTAATGGCTGCATTAACTAATCCTTTGTTCTTAGGATTGATTTTCTTTATGGTTGTTTCACCGATTTCTTTGCTACTTCGGTGCAAAAGACGAGATGTTTTGATGCTTCGACGGCATGGAAAATCTAGCTTTAGAAAGTCTGAGGCTAGAGATACTTTATCGATGGAATGGCTTAGGAGGCAATATTAATGATTGAGACATTTTTGCAATTAATTAGTCTCTTTAAGTCAAGAAAAAAACTGTGGCTTCTTCCATTAATTCTTTTGATAATCTTGGTGGCCGGTATACTGTTCCTGGCTCAAAATTCAATTATCGCACCTTTTATCTATACGGTCTTTTAGAAATTCATGTTTACCGCATCTTGCGAGTTTCTATTCCTTATATTTAGTCCGAATTACCTCTATCTTCGACAGGTTTACACTAAGTGATATTGGGAATTTCAGCCTACTATCATGATGCTTCGGCTTGCATTGTAAATACAAATGGCCAAATCATCGCAGCCGCTCAAGAGGAGAGATTTTCTAGAAAGAAAAACGATGCAAGCTTTCCTAAGAGAGCAATCGAATATTGCCTTGCACAAGCGCAGGTAACTTTAAGCGAAATAGATCTAATAGTTTACTATGAAAAGCCCTTATTAAAGTTTGAGCGTCTTTTGGAAACTTGGTTAGCTTTTGCCCCTAGAGGATTTTCTCAATTCTTTATTTCTGCGCCCGTTTGGGCAAAGGAGAAATTATTCTTACGGTCCACTTTGTTGAAAGCGCTAAAAGAGGTTGGGGGGGGTAGAGCTTTGGCTGCTAAATTAGTTTTCGCAGATCATCATTTAAGCCATGCTGCAAGTGCTTTCTACCCAAGTCCGTTTTCTGAGTCCGCAATTCTAACTATTGATGGAGTTGGCGAGTGGACAACAACGTCTATATTTCAAGGCTCCGGTTCAGAAATTGAAAGTCTAGTTGAGATTCATTTTCCTCATTCTCTAGGATTTCTGTACTCTGCAATGACTCAATACCTAGGGTTCAAAGTCAATAGCGGCGAGTATAAAGTTATGGGTTTAGCTCCTTACGGAATACCTCGCTACGTCAACCAAATAAGAGAGAATCTGATTGAGTTTAATTACGATGGAAGTTTTTATTTAAATCTTGATTTCTTTGACTTTTGCACAGGTCGACAGATGATTAAAAGAAATAGGTGGGAAGAGTTGTTTGGGGGTCCACAAAGAGTACCTGACACCGAGTTAACACCAAAAGATGCTGATCTTGCGGCCTCCATTCAAGAAGTTATTCAAAATGCTGTCTTAAATTTAGCAAAGAGAGCGAAGAGCCTAACACGCTCGGATAATCTGTGCTTAGCTGGCGGTGTTGCACTAAACTGCGTCTCTAACACACGCGTGTTAAAGCAATCTCTCTTCGACAGAATCTGGGTTCAGCCCGCTGCTGGAGACGCAGGTGGTTCTGTGGGGGCTGCATTATTGGGAAGCATGTCAATTATGAAGTCAAAAGACAACAAGGTAGTCCCGAAAAATCATGAAGACTCCGTCAAAGCTTTAAATTCAGGATCCATGAATTATGCGTATTTGGGCCCGGAATATTCCGATTTGGAGATTGAACGCGAATTATTGGCATCCGGACTTAGATACACTCAAGTGCCTGAAGAATTTCTTACCAGGGAAGCCGCTTTCGCACTATCTAGTGGTCAAATCTTGGGTTGGTTTCAAGGACGAATGGAGTTCGGTCCTCGATCTCTGGGGAATCGAAGTATTTTAGCCGACCCGCGAAATCCTGAAATGCAAGTTAATCTGAATTTGAGAATTAAATTCCGTGAAACTTTCCGACCCTTTGCGCCTAGTGTTCTTGCCGAACACTTAGAAGATTGGTTTGAATTGAGAAACTACGATCACTATATGTTGTTTATAAACTATTTCAAAGAATCTAGGCGAAAACTGAAGACTCACGAAAGTTTAGTCAAGATAGGTGCCAAGAATTATTCACCAAGCACTTTACGGGATATTCTGAAGGAAAAGCGTAGCGAAGTTCCTGCCGTTACACATCTTGACTATTCAGCGCGAACGCAGATAGTCACAAAAGAAGCTAATCCGAAATTTCACAAGTTAATATCAAGATTTCATGAGATAACTGGGATACCCATGATTATCAATACCTCATTTAATGTAAGAGGTGAGCCTATAGTGTGCTCGCCGCGGGATGCAATCGAATGTTTTTTGGCAACAGATATCGATGCACTCTATATATCAAATTACGTGATTAAGAAATCAGAGCAAGAAGATTTGCGGAAGAGTACTCCATCAAGAAGATTTGCGTTGGACTAAAGTTCAATGTCGTACAACATTCTTCGCAGAAGATTGAAAAAAGTACTATTACTCTCAATTATTTTGTCCGCTACTCTTTTAATACTATCAGAATTACTTTTAGGTTACGTTATCTTTCAAAAACAGGCGGTCTCAGTCACTGGGAAACTTACATCTACCAACCTTACCTTATTGAAGTCAATTGGATATCGATTATATGAATCTCGCGCAAAGCCTACCACCACAGAGTGCCCTTCGGGAAGAATAGGTTTTGTCAATTGTGGATACTTCGATTCATTGCTTGATTCTCCCTCTTTCGGAGTTAACTTTACTCGTTCCTATGATGATTCAATCCAAGTTATTGAGGAAATGCTTACGAATTATAAGGAATCAATTTTTTCTTTTAAGCCAAATACTCTGGACTATTTGATGATCACTAACCCAAATAGAGAGATTTTTCCTGATGTAATCTCGCTTTCCGATTCAGGTGGTCGCGAAAGTTATGGTAATACGAAAAGACCTGAATGCTGGGTTTTTGGTGGATCTACAGTCTGGGGTGATCGTGTAAGAAATAAGGACTCAATACCATCAGCTCTAAATCGATTGGATTCGAAACACAACTATTTGAACTATGGTGTACCGGGCTTCAATTCTAATTCGCAACTTAGCTATCTAATCTATCTGATTCGCGAAAGAAATACTTTTCCTAATTGTGTGATCTGGCTCGATGGGTTGAATGACGGAACATTTGTTCATCTACGTCCAATTGTTCCCGCCTTTGATAGGACTTCACATTCAGACAGAAGTCAGAATCTTGAAAGTTCTGATAAACAGTTTTGCATTCGACTAAACAATATTCCAAAAGAGATTGATGTAATAAGAAGAACGAAAGATGCACGTGTCTTTATGAGATTCTTACAAGAGGAAAGGCCCGAGTGTCAACAAGTCTTGAATGAAAGACTGCAAACTTGGATATATTCCAATGAGTACAAGATATCGGAAAGAGATGATATATTGATAGAAGCATCGCTTAATCAAATTATGAATGCCAATATAGCGAAAAATATCATTGAATCAAACCCGGGCTCTAAGTCTCGCTTTTACTGGTTTATACAACCAAACGGCGAATTGAATCGTAAGAACCCTTTTTTGAACACAGAGCATTTTTTGACAAACAGATATCTAATCAATCTAAACTACCAAAGCATCTTAGTCGCTAGGTCTCATGGTTCTAGTATTGACCTTACTAACTTAGATAAGGATTGTGAATACTGTTATATTGATGAGGCACATTATTCCCCCAAGTTTGCTGAGGAGATTGCAAGTAGAATTTTACTTGCTGTTAATAGTTAATCATGATTAAAGATTCTTATCGTTGAATACGTTTCTTTTAGACTTGGCTCAGCGCTGAATCTGTATCTCTCTGTCATGAGCCGCCCGCGGGAATCGAACCCGCGACCTTCGCTTTACGAGAGCGACGCTCTACCGACTGAGCTAGGGCGGCGAATTGAGTTGGGCTGCGTTTAGTCTAGGACTACCTCGCCTTTGGGTGTGGATATTGTTACGGAGATAATTCCAGTTTCACCGTCAAACTGTGAAGGATCTCGATAGTGGACTTCTACATCTTTGAATGCTCGTTTTGGACTTGAACCGAGCCAAGACTCGATTGTACTTTCGTCACCTGATATTTCTATTTTTGAAATATAAACATCGGTTTTTGCCACAGATGAGGGATGTTCGGTTGAGAGCCATTGAATAAAGAAAGGTAATTGGGAATCTTCGATAGTGCCGAGAACTCCGATTTGCTTCCACTTTAACTCGGTCCCGTCGGGGCGTTTTCTTGAACCCTCGACTGAACTTCTACCGAGGCGAGATTCGACTGGAGAAATGTCGTTAGTTGCGACAACCCAAGACATCCAACCGCCACCTTCGTTGGCTCGTTTGGTTACGGCCTTTCCAAATGCTGATTCTTCTGCCGCTGGGTGATCTAGTGGGCAGACAATTTCAATATATATATCGTTCTTTAAAGGCAAAATGAAGTTTCTAGTTCCAAAGCGCGGGTGGATTCCGCCATCGACAAAAGCTGAGCCAATTCGAGAGCCGAGTCTTTGTACTACATCGACTATTTGATTATGCGAGGTGGCGTAAGAGACGTGGTCTAGACGGAAGGGCATGGTGGAATTCTGCCCTACAGGAAGGGGTGCTATTTACCAACCTTATGTTGGACCAATCGAAGAAATAGGGATTCCAGAACCAACACTTGCGAGGCGTTGGTGGTTAGAAGTCTTCTAGATTCATTCATGGTTGATAGAAGTTCCATAGTTGACTCTGGGTTGAACTTCAATTGGAACTTTGTAATCTCTTCTGCTAGATCTTCATTTATCCAAGAACTGCCTTTTATAAGGCAATCCCGGAGGAAAGTTGTGAAATCGAGTAGATACCCGTCCAGCTCATCTCTTATAGCTCTCGTAGTGCGGGCCTTTTCTTCTTTTTCTAACTCCTTCTGCGCTTTTGCACCTAAAGCGGGATTGTCTTTGGGTTTAGGAAGGTTGCTTAATCTTGCTTCCGCGTTTTCCTCAGCACTACGTATAAGTTCTTGAGCAGCTTTTAAAGCTCTTGATTCCGAGTTAACGGAGAGGAAGATTCTGAAAATGTTCTTACGTGTGCTCTTAAAGCGCTCATCCATTAAATACCAACGGGCTTTCCCGATATGGCCTTGAGATAAGTTTGCGGCAAATTCTGCTTCTTTTGAATTTGCACCTAGGGATGAGATTAGGAATTCAGTAATACCTCTTTTCGTTGGTGTCTTTAGTTGAATGTGGCGGCAGCGGGAACGGATAGTTGGTAGAACATCATGAAGAGTTGGTGCACATAGAAGCCAGACGGTTGAGGATCCTGGTTCTTCAAGGGCTTTTAGGAGTGCGTTCCCGGCAGCTTCTGTCATCCGGTCACAATCTTCTATGACGATTACACGCCACTTTGAAGTTGAAGCTCCCCATGCAGAGCGCGAAACAACTTCTCGAATCTCATCAATCTTTATTGAAAGCCCTTTGGTGTCTATTAGTTCAATATCTTGATGAACTCCTTCGAGAGCTGATTTACATGTTTCACAGTTTCCACAACCGGCGTCTTCGCATAGAAGTGAGGCGGCAAAGGCTTTTGCCATGTTTGATCTTCCCGAACCTGGAGGGCCGGTAAAAAGCCAAGATTGAGTCATTTCTTGCCCTAGGGTCTGGGCTTTGGAAGCCGCTAGCGCTCTCTCAAGCTCACTTATTGCATCTTCCTGACTCACGAGACTTTTAAAGAGTGTGCTCACTTTCCAAGCAACTCCTTAACTCTCATTACGATTTCAAGGTGGATTTCATCTATGGGTCTTCGCGCATCAACAACAAGGTATCGCTCAGGATCTAGGGAAGCCAGTTGCAGATATTCCTGTCGAACCCGGTTATGGAACTCTATTGACTCACTTTCTAAGCGATCTGCATTCTTTTTTCTTTTTAGACCGATATCTGCAGGTTGGTCAAGGATTATTGTGAGAGTTGGATAAAGTGATTCTGTTGCCCACCTACTGATTCTTGCAACCTCATTAGTTGCAAGGGTTCTACCTGCTCCTTGATATGCAATTGATGAATCGAAGTAACGGTCAGTTATTACAACTTCACCTCTCTTTAATGCTGGTTTAATGACTGAATAAACATGATGAGCTCGATCGGCGGCGTAAAGTAGAGCTTCGGCTCTTGGTGAGATAGCTCCCGTTTCATTTGCAAGGAGAATCTTCCTTAGATCTGTACCGAGAGTAGAGCCACCCGGTTCTCGGGTTAGGACTACTTTTTTACCTTCTGCTTCTAACCAACCTTTCAGAAGTTTTCCCTGTGTTGATTTACCAGAACCTTCTCCACCTTCAAAAGCAATAAATGTACCGCCTGTTGATGGTGAGGTAATTGATCCAAGTTCACCACGTAGGGCATTTGCTACATCAGACCAGAAAGAAACTCCAGGGCGATCTTTCATCTGATGGTAAGAAAGAATTCCGACGATAGTTGCGATTATTCCTCCACCAAGCATGGTGAAGGCGGCGCCGTTATAAGTAAGGACTGCCTCGCCAATCGCAAAGGTGTGCTCACCTATCGCAGCTGCCAGCAGTGGAGCGATTGCAAGGACAGCAACTAAAGAGACTCTAACGAGTGCTTGGACGAAGGCGAATGTTCTTCCACGTATCTCATCGCTAACTTCCAATCCGAGCATGGTGAATCCCGTTACCCAGGACACCCCCGAGAATGCCCCAATAAAGAGGACAACAAGTAGAGCGATTACCAGGTTTTGTAAGAGCGAAAGGATGACAAGGAGAAAACCGGCTGTTGCCAGCGCAGCTCCGAAGAGTCTTCGCCTTGAGAATTGGGAAAAGATCTTCGGGCCTATAGCTATGCCTGTTGCAAGTCCAGTAAAGACTGCCCCAAAAAGTATTCCATAGGCAGCATCACCGGCATTTAAGTCGCCCACAAATGTTCGCGCCAGTCCTATCACGGCACCCGCAGCAACAAATGCACCAAGCATCCCGATGATGAGGCCTCGTATTACCCTTGAGGATGTAATGAATTTAGCTCCATCGAACATTGATGAGGTCAAGGAAGGTTTAGTTTTTTGGGAAACCAGGTGGCTACTTGGAATAGTAGTTCTAGAAATAATAAAGGCACTTACTAAGAAGCTAAATCCATTCAGATATAGAGATAAATCAAGCGCAGAGTAATTTTCTAGACCTAGGGTTGCACCAACAGCTGTTGCAGAGACCGAGAGTAGGGCAAAAATCAAAGCTGCAATAGGTGCGGTCCCATAAGTTGCCAATAGTGAGAGTTGGTTCGCTCTTTCAAGTTGATTCTTATTGATTAGATTTGGAACCGTAGCCTCTTTAGCTGGACTCCAAAAAAGTGTTATGCATTCGACTAGGACTGTTGCAAGATAAAGCCAAAAATAAGTTCCTACAAAAGGAATGGAAATAAACAAAATTCCTCGTAGAACGTCGCCCACTACCATTACAGACTTTCTATTTAGTCTGTCTGCTAGCACCCCTGCTATTGGTCCCAGTAATACAGATGGAAGAAGTCGAGCTATAAATACTCCAGCTATGGCGAAATTTGCCGTCGCATAATTTCCACCGGCTAATTGTTGCGCGAGTGCCGTTGTCGCCAATAGACCCAACCAGTCACCCAAAGAAGACAATGACATTGCCTTGAAAAGATTAGAAAAAGGGCCTTTGGTAAGAGGTCTATCAGATGAAGATAACAACCTTATATTTGTACTCATTTACCCATCCCCGAAAGTGATGGGACTCTAATGGATAGCCTGATAAGTTCAAAACTAAGCTTTGCCGCAGCAAAGCAAAGAATGACTCCAAATAGATCCCCTATTAATTGAGAGACAGGATAGGCGTATTTGAGTCCCGGAAAGAGATTCGTGGAACTTAACCAGGTTACAGTTATAACTATTAAGTACATGACATTGTTCTTGAGTTTGAGACTTATGAAAGCCATGGGTAAAGTTAGGAAAATCATTCGATAGTCAAAGTTAATAAAGAATATCCAGATCATGGCTCCCATCGGGAGTACCAACAAGTCGCGATATTTTTTTATCAGCGATAGATATCCACTGCTCAAACTTTCCCAGGTCATTGTTTCACTTAACTTTGTTTTCATCTGAAGAAGACATATAGAAACTATAAGTGCAACACTTATTGCAACGCTTTGTGTCCGGGACAGGCCAGTAATTGTCTCTAGCCAAGTCCCAATGACTAGAACTCCAAATGATTGATTCCAAGTTTCGTATGGTCCCGACTTAGAAAAGTAATCGATGGTTGCATAAACCCCTATGCCGAGGGAAAGAAACAACAAAATGTATAACTTAAATCTACTAATGCTTCTAAGTTTAAAAAAAATAAATAGAAACATAGGTAAGACCATGTATGCTTTTATAAGGCTACCAAAAGCCAACAAACTATAACTAAATATAGGGTGCATTAAGTGCTTTAGTGCGATTAGAGTCATAAAAAATAGAATTAAATCTAGATTCATTCTTTCGAGCAAGAGTTGGGTCGGTGGGCCAAAAAGGACTGCTAAGAGAAGCAGTTTTTCTCTTAGAGACTTCATTCTTGATAAATACTTATAAGCGAACAATAGGAATAGGAGCGTGCAAAGATTTCCGAATAGATTGACCGCAGACTCACTAGGTTTAATTAGTCTTAAGAACCAAGCAAGTGGTTCGCCATAGATGTAGCCAGCACAAGGTCCTTCTTCACATTGGGCCAATTTGTATGTCAAGCTTAGGTCTGAGAAATTTCCATCACCTTTTACACCGCCAATTCTTAGAAGCCACCAGTCATTTACTCTAAATACCAAGAAACCCAGGGAGACTAGTGCGGAATCAAGAACTTTTATTCTCAGTCCAGTTCTAGCTATTTGTGTTTTCATAAGGATCTAGAGAATGTTTTCACGAGAAGGCTATTATCACCACAAGTTCGTGGAACACTTGAATGCCCGGCTAGAAA